>Ga0155028_101_pt1 | contig 47738 bp, 48 predicted proteins | sample RifCSPhighO2_01_FD_105996 | JGI IMG/M metagenome (GOLD analysis project Ga0155028, IMG submission 105996) | Candidatus Nomurabacteria bacterium RIFCSPHIGHO2_01_FULL_42_15 | reverse complement strand
CGTTGATAGGCTTTAAGTGTAAGGCGAGTAATCGCTTGAGCTGAGAAGTACTAATGTTTCGATTCCTGTTAAGAACTTTGAAAACCACATAAAAATTGAAAACTGAGTTTTGGGCGTGCGTGTGCATTAATAGTAGGACCAGGTAGAGAGTTCTCTTGAGAGAGTCTACATGCACATCCAGCCTGAAGCAGAGCGGGGCACCAAGGTTTCCAGCCGTAGGTGCTCCGTCTCTGTCTCGTTCTTTTGCGCTCCGTGCATATAACGGTGTGACATGGCACAAAAAATTCTGGCTTGCTTGTGCTTTATTGCATAGGTTGACGGTTGTCAACCTCGCGGAGTGCGTTCAATCTTTATGCTTCAGCTCAAAACTTTTTGTTTAACCTGAAGCCTAAAACCCAGTTTTCAATTAATTGAATGTTTTGTTTTGGTGGTTCAACGCTAGGGTCACACCTCTTCCCATTCCGAACAGAGAAGTTAAGCCTAGTAGTGGCGATGATAGTCTCTTTGGCAAAAGTAGCTAGCCGCCAAAACAAAGTATTTAATAAACTAAATGTGATTTAAAAATAATACGTATTACAATACGTATTTAATTACGTAATCGATTACGTACTTTTTGTGGTATAATCTTCTTATTATAAAAAGAATGATTAAATATAAATTTTATGTCATCAAAAGAAAACCCCTTTAATCTTACAGAAGCTGAAATGGAAGAATCCCGCAAAATTGCTAATTCTCCTGAAATGAAAGCAATGATGGACAGAGCACGCGAGCAAGATATTCTAGAGGAGGCAGAAAGGAGCAGGAAATTTGAGGAAGCTAAAAAATTGCTCAAGGAAGTTGAAACACTAGAAAGAAGAATAATAGAAATTGATACTAAATTAGCTGAATTGGGTCATCCGAGAATAAAGTAGTTGCTGGCTTTTTGTGCTATTATTTATATAAAATTAAACCCTTAGCAAAAGGATTATTATGAGTTCTTGGCTGTGGAATAAAATCATGGATGTCTGGGACACAATAATGCCGACAGTAGTGTGGATGATAGCAATCATAGCCGTTGGCGCTCTGGTTTGGCTATATTGTGTTCTCATCAGCTGGGCTCCGTAGTTAGGTCTTTTGACCAACTGCGAGCCCAGCTTTTGTTTTAATTTCATATTTTTAATGGTATTATATTCATATGACTTGGGCTATGAAAAGGCAATCTTTTTATCTTTTAGTAGTAGTTTTATTTTTTGGAGTTTTCGGTTTTTTGATTGCTTATCCAGCATTCCAAAAAGAGCCGACTTGCTTTGACAACAAGCAAAATGGGGCTGAAACAGGAGTGGATTGCGGAGGGCTTTGCCTCCGAGCCTGCCTCGCGCAAGTGGATCCTGTTTCACTGCTGTGGACTCGTGCTTTTCGGGTGGTCCCGGGGCGTTACAATGCGGTTGCTTATCTCGAAAATCAAAATAGAAATGCTGCAGTGGTGGGTCAGATCAAGTACAGATTTCGCTTTGCGGATGCAAACAATGTCTACATAGGCAAGCGCGAAGGTTCCACTTTTATTCCTCCTTCTGGTCGCTTTGCCATCTTCGAGCCAGGAGTCGATGTCGGCAGTTCCATTCCTGTTTATACCACTTTTGAATTTACCGAGGTGCCGAATTGGGTGACGATCTCGCAAGAGAAGATAGATCAGCTCAAAGTATCGGTTTCGGAAATAATTCTCAGAGGTGAAGACACGAGCCCGGTGCTTTCCGCTGTAGTCAAAAACAACTCTTTCTTTATCATTCCTGAGATCGATGTCGTGGTAATTTTATACGATGCAAGCGGAAACGCCATTTCCGCGAGCCGTACCTATCTCGACAAGCTTTCCCCGGAAGAAGCCGAAGATATCCATTTTACCTGGCCGGAACCTTTTTTTGGCAAGGTTATAGCCAAGGAAATAATTCCTATGTATAACATAGATCTTGTGAAGTTAAAATGAACAGCATCTTTTTTGCTCTAAAAAAAATAGATTGGCTTTTGTTGTTGTTCATACTTCCGATCATCGCCGCCGGGCTTGTAACCATGAAAAGCTTTGCTCCCTCGGAGGATGCCGGAGAGTTCTTCAGCAAGCAGATCATTTGGATTTTGGCAGGCTTTATGGTGTTCGTTGTTTTTTCTTTGGTAGATTTTCGTTTTTTGAAACGTACTAATGTCTTGGTGTTTATATTCCTCATTAACTGTCTGATCTTGGTATTACTTTTCGTTCTTGGGTATACTTCTCATGGAGCGACCAGCTGGCTAAATTTTGGATTCTTCTCTTTTCAGCCGGCTGATATGATGAAGTTGGTTCTAGTGCTCATTCTAGCCAAATATTTTTCACGTCGTCATGTGGAAATTCGAGATATAAGACATATTTTTATATCAGGATTTTACGCATTTGTGCCTTTTGTCCTGGTCTTGCTCCAGCCGGACTTCGGTTCGGCTATGATCATCGGTCTTATTTGGCTCGGCATGGTGTTGGTCTCCGGAATTTCTAAAAAGCATTTATTTGCGGTATTTGGCGTCGGCCTGGTGGTTCTTGCGTCGTTCTGGTTCCTGGTTTTTGCGCCTTATCAAAAAGCTCGCATCTTGAACTTTATTCATCCACTCACAGACATCCAGGGGACGGGCTACAATGCCTTTCAGTCTACCGTGGCGGTGGGTTCGGGAGAGATCACAGGCAAGGGACTCGGGTTTGGCACGCAGTCTCGCCTGAAGTTCTTGCCACAGCCACAAGCTGATTTCATTTTTGCAGCATTTGCGGAAGAATGGGGCTTTATCGGCTCGCTTCTTATCCTGCTTCTGTATGCGGCTGTCATTTGGAGGATACTATATTCTGCCACTTTTGGGGCCTACAATTTCGAGATACTTTTCGGCATGGGTATTGCTATTTTCTTTATGAGTCATATACTCATAAATATAGGTATGAATTTGGGGTTGATGCCGGTCACCGGCATTCCGCTTCCTTTTATGAGTTATGGTGGTTCCCACCTTGTGTTTGAATTTGCGGGTTTGGGAATTTTGATGAGCATGAAAAGATATTCCCGGTCGGTGCATCGGGACGATACCAAGAATGAATTTTTGGGAGCATGACCTCACCCTAGCCCTCTCCTTGTAAAGGAGAGGGGGAATAAAATTATGAATATAATTGATGGGAAAAAATTAGCTAGTGATATATTGGAAAATGTAAAAAAAGGAATTTCCAATCTGGATTTTGTGCCAGTATTTTGTGATGTGCTAGCAGGGGAAGATCCTTCATCTGTCCAATATGTAGGTATGAAAGCAAAGAAAGCAGAATCAGTCGGTATAAAATTTCACCATGCAAGTTTTCCTGCATCAATATCTACCGAAGAGTTGATAAAAGAAATAAATACTTTAAACAAAATAGAAAATATGTGTGGAATTATTGTTCAACTTCCACTGCCGGAACATATTGATAAACAAAAAGTTTTTGACGCTATTGACCCAAAACTTGATGTGGATTGTTTAGGTAGTGTTGCTAGTGAAAAATTTTACAGCGGTGGAAAGGCTCCGGAGATAGGGTTTCCTACGGCGCTTTCTTGCATAGCATTACTAGATTCTATAAATTTAGATTTAAAAAATAAGAAAATAGCTGTTTTGGGGCAGGGGATGTTGGTAGGTAAACCCGTCTCCGCACTTCTTAAATTTCGTGGCTTGAATCCTGTTGTAATTAGAAGCAAAACAGAAAACAAAGAACAACTTATAAAAGAAGCTGATATTATAATTTCGGGAATGGGGAAAGGGAAATACATTACAGGTAATATGATAAAAGAGGGGGCAATTTTGATAGATGCTGGAACTTCAGAGTCTGGCGGGGGAATCGTCGGTGATGTAGATTTGGAATCTGTCAAAGATGTTGCAGGCCATGTTTCTCCCGTTCCCGGAGGTGTCGGGCCTGTGACGGTCGCTATGCTTTTGAATAATGTATTAAAAGTAGCAAAATCGAATGAATAACACAATCTTTTTCTTTTTTTATAATTTAGCCTACAAATCAGATTTTTTTGATAATCTGGTTACATTTTTTGCTGTGTATTTTTTGTATGTAGTGATCGCTCTAGCTTTTTTATTTTTATTTAGACGTTTTAATTGGAAGGAAATAATTTTATTGTGTATTTCAGGAGGGTCAGCTTGGATCGTCGCCAAGATATTAAAAATTTTGATTCACACACCTAGACCATTTGACGCATTTACGGAAATGCAGTCACTTTTTGCAGAAACTGGCTATGCTTTTCCGTCAGGACATACCATGGTCGCTTCCGCGATTGCTTTTGCGATATTTTTCACCAATAAAAAGGCCGGGTATGTTTTCATGTTTTTTGCGCTCATTATCGGCCTCTCACGCATCATCGCTGGTGTGCATTTTCCGATCGATATTTTGGGAGGGTTTGTGTTAGGCGCTTTTATTGCTGTTTTGCTGAATAGGGTATTGAATTTAAAATTTAATTAACCTCACCCCAGCCCTCTCCTGGCGAGGAGAGGGGGAAGTTTCCCGATATCGTATAATTCAGACCCCTTCTCATTTCCAGGAGAAGGGGTAGGGGATGAGGTTTGATATAGCTTTATTTGCTTATTTTATAAAAAAAAGATAGAATATTTAGGCTTTTATGAAAAAAAGAATAATTTTAGCATTGATAATACTTATTTTAGGCACAGGGGTAGCTTTTTTTGTTTTCAAGACTGAGCCCAAGTTGAATAAAAATTTTGAAAATCAGCATGCGTTTTTCCAGAAATTTCCCTTCCGCTTGGGTCTCGATCTCTCTGGCGGCACCCATTTGATATACAAAGCGGATTTGAGCCTGGTGGAGACGAATGAAATAGGGAGTTCGATGGATGCGCTTCGCGATGTGATCGAGCGCAGGATCAATCTTTTCGGAGTCTCCGAGCCGATTGTGCAGGTGCAGCATAGCGGATTGATTTCCGGCAAAGAAGAACAGCTGATAGTCGACCTGCCAGGGGTGACGGATGTAAAAGAAGCGGTAGCAATGATCAAAGAGACTCCACTTCTTGAATTTAAGATTGAAGATCCGGAAAAAAAACCCCCAGAAGTGAAAGTGGGTGAGGACGGAAAAATAGATTTGGGCAGCATCGATTTAGGACAACAATATGTTGCAACCGAGCTTACGGGCAGATATTTAAAGAAGGCGACTTTGGAAAGAAACCCGACCACTTATGAATATGTGGTAAATTTGCAATTTGATGAGACGGGGACAAAACTTTTTGCACAAATAACGAAAGAAAATATCGGCAAGACGGTAGCTATTTATCTCGATGGTGCGCCGGTCACCACTCCTGTCGTCAATGAAGAAATTCCAAACGGGCAGGCGGTCATTTCCGGAGACTTTACTCCGCAAGAGGCGAAATTGCTAGTCGGCCGATTGAATTCTGGCGCTCTGCCAGTTCCAGTCACTCTGCTTTCCACGCAAACTATCGGCGCCACTTTGGGAGAGTCCGCGGTCAATGCTGGAGTGAAGGCCGCGGTTATCGGTTTTATCTTAGTGGCTCTCTTCCTTATCCTCTGGTATCGCCTCCCGGGGTTGATCGCAGTTCTAGCGCTTTGTTTTTACACCGCTGTCCTTCTCGCTATCTTCAAGGTTTTGCCTGTCACTTTGACTTCCGCTGGAATAGGGGGGTTCATTATTTCGCTCGGAATGGCAGTCGACGCCAATGTGCTTATCTTTGAAAGAATGAAAGAAGAAATCAAAAAGGGGAGTAATATCCATGATGGCATTCATGCTGGTTTCAAGAGGGCTTGGACTTCCGTTCGGGATTCTAATACCTCCAGCATTATCACTTCAATTATTTTATTCTGGCTCGGCACACCTCTTATTAAAGGTTTTGCTCTGACTTTTGGTCTCGGTGTATTAGTCTCAATGTTTTCTGCAATTACTGTTTCCCGCATATTCCTTTTTGCTCTTGGGATAGAAAAAACAAATAAACTTACCAAATTTTTATTCAGCTCTGGTTTCAGTAAATAATTATATGTTTATAATAAAATACAAAAAAATATTTCTAACTCTCTCGATCATTCTCGTCCTTGTGTCCGTGATCTTCATTTTCACTTTCGGTCTGAATCCGGGGATAGATTTCAAGGGAGGCGCATTGCTCGAAGTCTCATATGCTAATGGTCGCCCTGAAGTACCGGCATTAGAAGACGCTATCAAGCCACTTAATCTAAATCAGGTTATCATTCAGCCTACCGGAGAAGACGGCTACCTCATGAAGATGAGAGACTTGAGCGAGACGGAGCATCAGAAACTTTTGGAGGCTGTGTCTCTATCTGGGAAATTTCCGGCAACAGAAAAAGGTTTTACTTCTATTGGTCCATCTGTGGGTAGTGAACTCAAACGAAAAGCAATCGTTTCTATAATTATGGTCATAATAGGTATTATTCTTTTCATCACCTATGCTTTTCGAAAAGTATCGCGCCCAGTGTCATCCTGGAAGTATGGAGTTATCACCGTGGTCACTCTTCTTCATGACATAGTCATCCCGACAGGGATTTTTGCGCTGATCGCTCATTATACCGGCGCTGAAGTCGATACTCTTTTTGTCCTAGCGCTCCTCACTATATTGGGTTTGTCGGTTCATGACAAAATAGTTGTTTTTGACAGAATCAGAGAAAATTTGAGAGAGAATGAAGAAGAGAAAAATAAAAAAAGTTTCAGTGAAATAGTGGGCACTAGCACTAGCCAGACTATTGTCCGCTCTATCAACATTACGCTTACCATTATTTTCGTACTTGTACCACTGTATTTGTTCGGCCCGGAGACTACAAAGAATTTTGCTCTTGTTTTAACCATAGGTCTTTTCTTCGGCATATATTCTTCACTTTTCTTTGCTTCACCTCTTTTGGTTTGGCTAGAAGAATGGCAAGATAAGGGCAAGAGATCTTAGACTATTGCTTTTTTGCTTTTAGGTGTACAATATAAGATATGAAATACATATTAATACTCTTAGGAGTCATAGTTCTATGGGCGGTTTTTATTTATAACGGTTTTATTTCTTTGCGTAATCGCGCGGAAGAAGCTTGGGCGGATATTGAAGTTCAATTAAAACGTCGATATGATTTGATCCCGAATTTAGTAAATACAGTAAAAGGATATGCCACACATGAATCTAGTGCTTTTGAAAATGTGACAAAAGCGCGTTCAGCGGCTATGGGAGCTCAAGGTCCTACCAAGGAGCATGCAGAGGCAGAAAATATGCTGACAGGAGCATTGAAGTCCATCTTCGCTTTATCTGAAGCATATCCGGATTTGAAAGCGAACACCAACTTTCTGGAATTGCAGCGCGAGCTTTCGGATACCGAAAATAAGATCCAAGCCGCTCGCAGATTCTACAATACGAATGTTCGTGACTTAAATATAAAAATAGAGTCTTTCCCTTCGAACATTTTAGCGAAGTTGTTCAATTTCTCTCAAAAAGAATTCTTTGATCTTGCGGATAATGATGCAGCTCAAAATACTGTAGAAGTGAAATTTTAATTTCTAAACAAACTATCAATGATCAACGACCAATTGCTAAGTTATATCAAGCAACAGCTCGCTAAGAATGTTCCAAAAGAAATAATTGCCAATAATCTAAAATCTCAAGGTTGGACGGACGCGGATGTGGGCGAAGCCTTCGGCGCCATTGCTCCCTCTCTCCCTGTCACACCATCACCCGCGCCGGTAGCTCCGATGGCTTCTAGTATGACGACGAATATCGGCCAGATGCCAGCGCAACCGGCGGCAAATTTTTCCAGTCCCAAACCGCATAAAAGCAGAAAAGCTCTTCTGTTTTCCTCTATTCTTCTTCTGCTTATTCTGGCCGGAGGGGGAGCTTATGCGTATTATTCGGGGTTTTTAAATTTCAATAAGGCAGACACTCTCGAAGAAGTAGTTACAGAAGCAATAAATAAAATTAGTTCAGAGAGGTATATCAAAAATACAAGTGAAGTAGATGTGACAATCAAAGATGAAAAAATCATTACTCAATTTAATCTTCCCGCAGGTGCTTACCCGAAGATTCAATTTTCTTCTAACGCTTTTTTATCAAAGGAAGATCTGAATGATCCTTCGAAAAATAAAGTATCAATGAATGCAAAGTTTAACTTTGCTAATATTCTTGAAGAACCTATTTCGGCTGAAGTTGATTTTTTAATACCAGAGCCGATGATTTTTTATGTGAAATTGACTGAACTAACTGGATTGCCGGAAGGAGCACCTTCATTAAGTGCCTCTTTGTTTCAAGGAAAATGGTGGAAAATTGACGTAGAAACATTAATTGAGAACTTTGCCGGTATGGGAGCAGAAGAGATACAAGCGTCCTTTAAAAATAATCAACCATCAAAGGAAGAACTGGAAAAAATTGAAGTAATTCTTAAAAAATATCTTAGTATAGTACAGGCTGAAAAACTTGCAGATAGTTCTATAGATGGTGACTCCGCATACCGTTGGCGTATTGATTTTGAGAAAAAACAATTCGTAGATATGTTTATGGAGATACTAGAAGTTACTGGAAAAGATTCTACAGGAAAAATAGGAATTCAAACTCCTGAGGTTAAAGCTAGTATCGAGTCATCCTTAAATCTAATTGATATCAAACCAATTGAAATTTTAGTTAAAAAGGCGGGTTATCTGCCACTTCAAGTAAAATTTTCTTTAGGGATATTAGACGAGGATGGTACAAATATTGCTGATGTGGATATTACATACACTACTACATCTTCAGAGCCAATAAAAATAGAAGCTCCAGCAGAGTCTACTGATATATTGTATTTGTTGGGACCCATAGTACAGTCTTCTCTTGACTCTGCACGGCAAAAAGGAAAAGATGCATCAATCAAAGCTAATATGTCATCACTCCGTGTGCAAGGAGAACTTTTCTGGGATGATAATAATGGCTATTCAGGATTCTGTTTATCCAAAGAGCTGAAAGATACTCGCAAGTCTATCGAAGGTTCTGGAAGTACCGGATTTGTCTGTAAAGATTCGGTAAAAGCATACGCAATATCGACAAAATTACTGCAAACAGGTTATTGGTGTGTGGATTCTTCTGGGGCAAGCAAGGCGACTTCTACTGCGTCCTCTGGCACAACGTGCCCAGCAAAATAATCTGATTATTTTGTATATTTTTGTGATTCCTTCGATAAAAACTCCCGTTCGAGGGCTTGAGCAAGCCCCTCAGGGCAGTCGAAAGCAGGATCATGGTGAGCAAAATCGAACCATGATATAATATAGCCCTATGGCTACTTTATATACCGAACAAGCGAAAAATGTGACAAAAACATGGTTACTAATGACAGTGTTTTTCGTTGTGGTTATCGGGTTCGGCTGGTTTTTTAGTGTTTATTACGGAAATCCGAACATTCTTTATATTTTTGTTGTCTTTAGTGTTCTAATGAATGTCTTTTCCTACTGGTTTTCAGACAAGATCGTCATCAAATTGGCGGGAGCCAAAGAGGCAAAGAGGGAAGAATTTTTTGATCTGTACACCAGCGTAGAAAATCTTTCCATCACTGCGGGGCTGCCGATGCCGAAAGTCTACGTGGTTCACGACCAAGCCCCAAACGCTTTTGCGACTGGTAGGGACAAGAATCATGCAGTGGTCTGCGCTACTACCGGACTCTTAGCAATTTTGAATAAAAATGAATTAGAGGGAGTGATAGCTCACGAACTTTCTCATATCGGCAATCGGGATATGCTTCTGTCTACTGTCGTCGTGGTGCTTGTCGGTTTTGTTACGATTATCGCGGATGTGTTTACCCGAAGCCTGTTTTTCGGCGGACACCGAAATAATGACAGCAAAGGGAATGGGATACTGATGCTGATCGGAATAATATTGTCGATCCTTGCGCCGATCTTTGCGATACTCATCCAATTGGCTATTTCGCGCAAACGTGAATTTCTAGCAGACGCGTCCGGAGCCTTGCTCACTCGCTATCCAGACGGTCTAGCGAACGCACTGCGTAAAATTTCGCAGTACAGCCAACCGATGGCTCGTCAGTCGAAAGCAATTGCGCATTTGTATATTGCGAACCCTAAGGGGCGGGGATTTGGCATGTCTGCGCAAGTAGGCAAAAAAATTAGCGGACTTTTTGCCACGCATCCTCCAGTAGAAGAGCGTGTTAAAGCTTTGGTTGGTGAGAAAATTGCATGAAAGGTGCAATCGTGATAGCATTATTTATTATTAAGATTAATTTAATCGAATGGAATCAACACAATCGGAACATAGTGCGAGTGAACAGGCGATAGTCAGCCAAAATGGCAGTCGTCATTTGAAGAAAATTTCTCTAATTTTAATAATTTTAATAATTTTGGGTGTTACAAGCTATGCTTTTTTTGCACCTAAAAGTCAGGTAACTCTCGGCGAAGCCATAGTAAATACTCTTGACGGTGTCAGAAATTCTAAGATAAAAAGTGTAGAATTTTCTTCTAGTCTAAATGCCGACATAAACCTGAAAGATTTCGATAAAAAATCTCAAATTAATGAATTAAGCGGCGCATTTCCCCCAGGATTGGATGGGATGAATATATCCATGTCCTTTGATGGTGTTTTCGATGGTACGGGGGAAAATGGCCTAGAGGCATATGGCAAGTTAAATTTGAATATGAAAATAAATGCTTCAAGTGACTCGCCTATTACTGATATGATAGGTAAGGATCCGTTAGTAATTGAGTTAGAATATTATGCATTCCCAGATTCTATATATTTTAAAATAAATAAAGTCCCTTCAGTTGTTGAAGGATTTGCGACTATTCAGGGAATAGAGTTATCCGGCTATCTTAATAGATGGTTTGTATTTAATGAGACAGAAATAAGTCTCTTTAAAAAAGGATTTTCTAAAGGGTTTAGCGATGCGGCAAAGAAGGATAATATAAATTTTGAGGGGAAGAACCCTTTCTCTTTTGATTTGAGTGATGAAAGTTATTCAAAACTAAGGCTGGCAATATTAAAATATCTTGACCAAAGCGGCGTTATAGTCATTTCTGACAGGAAAAAGGAAACGACTACTGACGGTCAAAAAGTCACTGCCCTGTACATCAAATTTGATAAAGAAAAATATTTACCTGCCTTGAAAAATTTTTCAGCAGATCTGAAGGAAATATTTCCTGAATTACTTATGAATATGAATCTAGATGAAATGGAAGGTTATATAGAAGAAAGTAGGAGTCCAATTCTAACTGCTTCTGATATTAATATGAAGATTTTTGTCGGAGCAGATGGATATTTTCATGGTGAGGCGGGTTCAATCACTGTCCCAGCCACTGATGATATTCCTGGTATCTCTGAAGATATTTACATAAGCCTTAAAAATTACAATAAGAGCTTTAAGCTAGAGAAGCCAAGAGATGCAGAAGCTTTTATTGAGGCATTTATGGAAATGCAGTCTTTGGAGCAAGAATAGCGATTTTTTGCTATACTCTGGTTATGGATCCCGTTAGAAGTAGGAAATCATAGATTTCCGTTCTTCTGCAGGGGTTTGGTATATTAGTAGTTAACTTCTAACGGGATGGATATTAAAGACGTCGAGAACCTGGCATTGCTTGCCCGGATCGAGCTTTCGGAAGAAGAAAAGAAGGAATTGCTTTCGGACATGAAAGGAATTTTGGACTATGTAAAACAGATCGAATCAGTAAAAGTAGAGGAAGTGGAGTCGGAATATGATATAAAAAACGCCTGGCGGGAGGATGTACTAAGGCCAAGGACGAAAGATGATTTTTCCCTTGAAATAATCAAAGAGCAATTTCCAGATTCGGAAGGAGACTTTTTAAAAGTTAAGAAAATCCTGTAGTTCGATAGGCTCACTATAAATAATTTATGATCGACCTAACAACGCTCTCCATAGCTTCGGCTAGAAAAAAACTGGATGAAAAGGTTTTCTCTGCAGTCGATCTGGCGCAGGCTTATTTGAATGAAATTAAAAATAAAAATGCAGAGCTCAATGCGTATCTAGAAGTGTATGATGATGTCCTCGAACAAGCCAAGAAGGCGGATACGAGGATCGCCGGCGGAGAATCGTATCCGCTTTTAGGGATACCACTTGCCATAAAAGATAATATTTTGATCAAAGGCAGGAAAGTTTCTTCCGCTTCAAAAATTTTAGAAAATTATGTGGCCTCATATGATGCCACAGTTATTTCTAAATTAAAAAAACAGGGTGCGATATTTCTAGGCAGGACAAATATGGATGAATTTGCTATGGGTGGGGCAACAGAAAATTCTGCATATGGTGTGACAAGAAATCCTCATGATACAGGAAGAGTGGCGGGTGGATCTTCGGGTGGTTCAGTCGTGGCAGTGGCTGCCAATCTGGCATTAGGAGCACTGGGTTCTGATACAGGCGGTTCGGTGCGTGAACCAGCAGCCTTTTGTGGCATAGTAGGAATGAAGCCCACCTATGGACGCATATCACGACATGGTCTTATGGCCATGGGCTCATCTCTAGACTGTATAGGACCAATAGGGAAGACAGTGCAAGATGTGGAAATTATTTACAACGCGATAGAAGGCAAAGACGGGTTAGATAGTACAACAATCTCCGATGACACTTACGTAAAAACTTCTCAAAAAAAAGAACTAGTAATAGGAGTTCCTTACGATTTGATAAATGGTGATCGTGGTATGAGTGTAGAAACGAAAGAAAATTTTACACAGACTCTGGAGAAATTTAAAAAACTTGGGTTTAAAATTGAAAATATTTCTTTGAAAAATATAAATATGTCTTTGGCTGTTTATTATATTATTATGCCTGCAGAAGCTTCTACGAATCTTGCTCGTTTTGATGGTGTTCGATATGGGTTGCATAAAGATGGAAGTAATTTATTAGAAGATTATATGTTAACCAAAGGAGCTGGTTTTGGTAAAGAGGTGCGCCGGAGAATTTTAATTGGTACTTATGTTCTCTCGGCTGGTTATTATGATGCATACTATGGCAAGGCGCAATTAATCAGAAGTTCTCTTCAGAAAGAATTCAACAAAGCATTTAAAAATGTTGATCTCATTGCCACGCCTACAACGCCTGATGTGGCTTGGAAAATTGGAAAGAAAAGTGATCCGCTTTCAGCTTATTTAGCGGATATTTTTACGGTTACAGCAAATATTGTTGGTATTCCGGCGATATCAATACCCTCGGGTTTTGTTGAGATAGAGGGCAAAAAATTACCGCTAGGCATCCAATTCATGGCTTCGCATGGTAGGGAAGACTCACTTTTTGAAGTTGGTCAAAAATTTGAGATAAAAAACAAGTAAGAATTATGATACAATTTGCATATGGAGACATCAAATGACATTTTTGGAGATACGTTTCTCGGATCAAAATGGTTCAATCCAGATTATTTGTTTAACCAAGGTATTTCTTTTTTCACCAATTTTGAAAGCGTCGATCCTCAAATAGTCTTTCTTTACCATAGCATTCTTTTTTTTCTTGCCTTGTTTTTCCTTACGGTAATATCGTACTCCACGGTCAGACTATTTGAAATCAGAAGCAAGGAAAAAAAGCATCTCGAGCACGAGATCCATGAGTTTGCGCATCATCAGGCCGAGCTCCTGAAAAAAAAGAAAGAAGGCGAAGCAGTGTCCAAGAATGAACAATGGGTGAAGACGCTCAGCTATCTTTTTTCTCAGCATGCAAGCGATTGGAAGCTTGCCGTCATCGAAGCAGACAATATGCTCGATGCTCTCACGACCCAGCTCGGTATGAAGGGAGCTAATCTTGGAGAAAAATTGAAGGGAACCACTACTGAAAATTTTCGGAGCCTCCGGCCAGCGTGGGAAGTGCATACTATCCGAAACAGAATCGCTCATGAAGGAGCTTTCTTCGAGCTCTCACAGCACGAAGCAAAAAGAGTCATCGCTCTCTACGAGCACATTTTTCGAGAGTTTGGGTATATATAGTTTGCACTTCCTCATTAAAGTTTCGTCAGTGTCTTTATCGCAAAGGCACTACGGTCGCAGGCTCTGAGGAGCTTTGCGACGAAGAGTTGCGGGAAACGGAATCGAACCGTTGTCTTAAGGTTATGAGCCTTACGAGATGCCTCTTCTCTATCCCGCTATATTAGTATACTACATTAAATTAGCAAAATATACAAGTTTTCTACTATCTCAAACATATGTAAAAGATAGTGGAAATAAGTTAAAAGCTTTTATTTTTCAAGATTTTCTGTTATATTCATAAATATGTCGGCGTAGCTCAGTCGGTAGAGCGGAGGACTCATAAGCCTCAGGTCACAGGTTCGATCCCTGTCGCCGACACAACCTTATATCTTGTTTATATAAGTGGTTAGTATATTGTCCTGTCACATGGTATAATATGTATGTGCCTATTTATAAAAAAATAAATAAAGATTTTTTCAAAAAGTGGAATACTGAAATGGCGTATGTCTTGGGTTTTATATATGCCGATGGAAATATAATTTGCACGAAAAGAAATACATGGTTTTGGTCATTACAAATTAATGACAAAGATATTCTTGAAGAAATAAAAAAGGTACTGAATTCAGAACACGTTATCTCAAAAAAGAAAATATATAATAATCAAGGGCAATCGTATCGTTTGCAAGTTGGAAGCAAAGAGATGTGTGAAGATTTGATGCATCTTGGCTTAACAGAAAGAAAAAGTAAAACAATTTTACTACCAAAAGTACCAAAAAAATATTTCCCTGATTTTTTACGAGGTTATTTTGATGGAGATGGTGGAGTGTGGGTTGGTTTTAAAAATAAGAAAAGAATACATAAAATTTATGCTATAAGCACTGCATTTACTTCAGGGAGTAGAGAATTTTTAATAGCCTTAAAAGAAGTTTTATCTGAATATGAAATTTTAGGAGGTTCTTTGGTTCAAAAAGAAAGAGGATTTGATTTGAAATATAGCATTGGGGACTCTTTGATTTTATACAAAATTATGTATAATGATACATGTACCTTGTTTCTAAAAAGAAAGAAGGATAAGTTTGAGGGTTATATAGCCAAGATGCGGTCGTAGCTCAACTGGTTAGAGCGCGTCCCTGTAGATTACTGCAGCTTCCTCGCTAAAGTGGGGTTGAAACTCTTTGGGATATCGGTGAAGGCTAAACTTTGATTAAAATCAGAGCATGCGAATACCGAGGGAACCCCGATAATGTGTCGGGGGCGCCGTAGAGACTAGATACCAAAGCACCTAAGGGCGAAAGCTTACGGTGAAGATATAGTCCACGCCTTTATGAAAATATTGGATAAGTGCACGGACGAGGTTGCCGGTTCAAGTCCGGTCGATCGCGCATAAAAAGAAATGCTGGCTTCGGGCCAGTTTTTTCTTTTTACATCGCGAGAGAAAGCAAGCAAACTGCTTTGCTTGCGTCCGGCTTGAACAAGCGGAGCCATCAGCCTTTGGCTGAGGCGAGCCCGGGGTGAGAAGTAATATAAATCACTTCGCAAGACCTTTTCTGAATTTTTACGAGGATGCGAAATAAAAAGTCGAAAAGGTGTACTGCTCCTGTAAGGAGGAAGTTCTTAGGAGCGTAGCGACTTAGAAACTTGACCCTCAAGTCCGGTCGATCGCGCATCGATTTGAGCCTTAATTTATAAAGGCTGTTTTTCGTATACTGATTGGACGGAGAACGGATGATGTTTCAATTGGACTTTGATTTATTAAAATAATTCTGTATAATTAATAAATGCAAAATGCACCTGTGCCAGAGGATGAAAAAGAGAGAATGGAAGCTGTACATCGGATAGCTATTCTAGATTCCGATCCAGAAGAAAGGTTTGATGTTTTAACTCGGCAAGCTGTAGAAAAATTAAATGTTGCTATTTCTATGGTGTCGATTATTGATCATGATCGAGAATGGTTTAAATCTTGTACTGGGTTGAATCAGAAAGAAGGTGAAAGAGTTGTTTCTTTTTGCGCACATGCTTTACTGGCAAAAGTTCTTTTTGTTGTTGAAAATACGTTAGAAGACGAGCGTTTCCATGACAATCCTATGGTGGTTGGTTTCCCATTTATTAGATTTTATGCTGGCATGGCTCTTTTTGATTATAAAACAAGACAGCCAATCGGTGTTTTTTGTGTGAAGGATACAAAACCCCGAAAGCTAAGAATGGAAGAGACAGCGATCATCGTTGACTTAGCAGACCAAGCTGAAAAAGAAATCAATAAATAATTAAATATAATTAGGAATGTATATCTGTGTATCATTTAATACAGAAAACGCAGTTCTAACATCCCTCCAGAGGCGGGCAGGCAACTTCGTCCATAGGCCTATTTTATTTTTTCTTCTAGTTTTTCAATTCGGAGTTCTAAGCCTTCAATTTTTCGATGCTCAATCATGTCAGTACGATTCAAATCATTCATCATCATTCGATGTTCTCTATTTTCTCTAGTTTGCTCTTGCATTTCTTTGAGAATTACATCAAGAGCCTTAGAATGCTGATCCAGGACTTTAGAATGCTGATCTAGGATTTTAGAATGCTGATCTAGGATTTTAGAGTGATGGTCTAATTTTTCAAAAACTTTCTTAAATTGCTGACCCATGAAATCTTGATGTTTTTCGAATGCGGGTGCAGTAGTAGATTGTAATTTTTTCGTAACTTTCTTCATTTCCCTATTGTATCACTCGATGCTTTATAAATGCAAACTTCATAAATTTGATGTATAAATATGACCATAGTCTAATTTTACAAAATATACAGAAATAAATCCCCACACTTACCCTTGTCAAAGGTGTGGGGATAAACTAGTATGTTTGTATGCGAACATAAGCCGTTGTACCTGCCTGCCGGCAGGCAGGGCCCAGCTTGCCCCGCCTAAGTTAGGCGGGGTGAAGTAAAGCACAAATTGCCGTTGTACCTGCCTGCCGGCAGGCAGGGCTCAGTTGGTAAAATACTTTATGATAGTGTATGCATTAAAAAATAAAGAAAAAAGAGTTTATGTCGGTATGACCAATAACCTCATGAGAAGATTCAAAGAGCACAATAGTGGATATGTTTTTTCTACCAAAATACATCGTCCATGGGAGTTGTTATATACAGAAGAAGTTTTAAGTCGTGGAGAGGCAAGAAAGAGAGAGAAATTATTAAAATCGGGTTTTGGTAAGGAGTTTTTGAAAAGTTTAATGCCGTTATAGCTCAGGTAGTAGAGCATGTTCTTGGTAAGAACAAGGTCATTGGTGCAAATCCAATTAACGGCTCCATGGCTTTTGGGTAGTATGCCGTTATACCTGCCTGCCGGCAGGCAGGGCTCAGCTTGCCCCGCCTAACTTAGGCGGGGTGAAGTAGAGCAAAAAAATTCAAGCCGCCCTAGCTCAGTTGGTAGAGCACCACTTTCGTAAAGTGGGGGTCCCGAGTTCGATCCTCGGGGGCGGCTCATATTATATGATAAGTACTTATTTGATAAAAAGTTTGAATTAAATTTACAAATCATCTATTTGAGAGTAGTATATACGTATACGAATACGTAATCGTTTACGTAATCGAATAAGTATTTATGGGAATCACAAAATCTGGCAGTAGCAATATAAGGAAGATAACCAAAGTCGGCAAGTCATCACTTGCTGTGACTTTACCTATCGATTTTGCTCGTAAGCTCGGCTGGCGCGAGAGGCAGAAGGTGGTGGTGAAACTGGAAGGCACGAAAATTATAATTAAAGATTGGAAATTGAAAAAATATGATAGATAAATTGCAATATTATCACGGTGCTGCCATAGTAGCTTTACTTGAAAACGAGAATTTTTCGGTTAAGAAAAAAGGGCTACTGGGATATGTCGTTAATGAAAAAGTATTTGTTTTTTTAAAATACACCACAAAAGCTCGAAGTCCTTGGAGATTTAGTTTTGACCAAGAAGATATTGATCGATGCTTGAAGATGGAGTCAGAATACAGTACAGTAATTTTAGGTTTAGTTTGTGGTGGAGATGGAGTTTGTGCGTTAACGTGGAAGGAAGCTCGATCTCTTTTGAGTACAAATCCTGGGTGGATTTCGGTACAAAGAAAGCATAATAAAAGTTACGGAGTTGCAGGGTCTATTTCTAAACTTAAGGGTAAGGTTTCAGTCAGAAGATGGTCTAATATTGTATCTGAAGTAGTTAAGTATTAAATTTATACTATGGAAATAAACTCAAGAAAAATAATTCACGATGGCTTGCAAACTAAAGAAGCTTTAGATGTTCTTTCCAATGAAATAAAAACAGAAGCGTCTTTACATGCAATTGTTGAACGTGCTGGTAAAATTTTAGGTTATGCAGTGGATCCAATTGCTGGATCAACAGAACCGAGTTATGGCTTACTTTACGGTTTAATTCAAAGTGGTAAAACCAGTATCATTACTGTAACAACTGCAATGGCTGCTGATAATGGTTTTAAATGTATAATCATATTAACTTCCGACATAAATCTTTTATATGGACAAACACTTCAGAGAATTCGTAGTCAACTTAGAGGATTAACTGTTCTCGGCAAGTCAGACTGGGAAGACCTTCCTAGATTTGAACGACAAATAAGAATGTCTCCTTTCGCTATTGTCTGTTCAAAAAATTCAAGTCATCTAAAAAATTTAATAGATGCTTTTAAAAAAGTTGGATCTAGTGGATCTCGTGGTCTTCCTACTTTAATAATTGATGACGAGGCTGACCAGGCAAGCTTAAATACTAAAACAAATAAAAATGCTAAAAAAAGAACTGAGGAGCTTAGTGCTATAAATAAATATATAACTGAAATAAGGCAGTTTTTCCAAATCAATACATATCTTCAAGTAACAGCAACTCCGCAGGCTCTATTCTTACAAACGCCAAATGGACTTTACCGTCCCTCGTTTACAGTTTTAAGTGAACCAGGACCAGGCTATATAGGTGGCGAAGCATTTTTTGAATCGGAATCAAAACTTTTGCGTAACGTTGATATAGACGAAGTTGATGAATTAAAATCTGGTTTTCAACCAAATCCAACACATAAAATACCAGTAGGATTAAAAGAAGCTGTTCTAAGTTTTTTAATTGCTGCTACGGCTAGAAATATTAATTATCCTAGTGAAAATTTCTCCTTTCTTTGCCACATTAGTCATACTAAAGTTGATCATAAACATGTTGTAAATCTTATTGATTCTTTCAGAGAAGATATTGTAATTGCATTTAAAAATAAAGATTCCACTGCCTTTAAAAAATTAAGAGACGAATTATTTGTTGCCTATAATGACATTACTAAGACCGAACCAGTACTTCCAGAATTTGAAAAAATACTCCAACGAATTGAGTTTCTTCTACCTGGAGCAAGCATAAAAGAAATTAATTCAAATTCAGAGGAAGCCATTACGCTAGATCATGTATATAGTATTTTTGTGGGTGGCAATAAACTTGGTAGAGGTGTAACTATTCCTAATCTTATTACTAGCTATTACGGAAGAAATCCCAAGCATCCAAATTCTGATACGGTACTTCAACACGCACGTATGTATGGATATCGTGAAAGACATATTGGGGTAACACGCCTATTTTTACCTGAAAAGTTAGCAGAACATTTTCGCATAATTCATCAAATGGAAAAAGCCCTAAGAAAGCTAATTGAAAAACATCCTGAAGGAAAATTTGAGGGTATTTACATTTCTTCCCCTTTAAAAACAACCCGGTCTAATGTTTTAGATACAAACTCAATCGGTATTTATGTTGCGGGAGGGTGGTGTAACCAAAGGTATCCTCTTCGTACTAAAGATACAGAAACATCAACAAAGTGGCTAGATAATAAATTAGCTAGTTACGATAGTGTTAAAAATTATCATGAAACAGACATTGATTCTGTTATAGAAATAATAGAGAAATGTGCTCACGATCCAGAAGAAGGTGCTAAATTATGGAACCTTAAAATTCTAAGAGCAGCACTTGAAAAAATAAAAACCTTGAGAGGAAAAAAAGCCTATATTAGGGTTAAAAGAGGCTTTAATCTTAACGCGCCTCGTAAGGAAACTCAGGGATATTATTCTGGAGGTGAGGATAAGTTAGTACCTGAAGACGCTGTAACACTTTTTATGTATAAATTAAAACCAAGTCATAAAGGTGAAGAAATATGGTTGCCACAAATACGTTTTCCAGAAGGCAACTATGCTATTGCTTTTAGCTTTGATAATGAATAAATTATTTAGGTAATTAAATGTTATAATAAACATATTAATGAAAAAGAAAATTAAAGCTATAGATTTCTTTTGTTCAGGGGGTGGTATGACTTGCGGGCTTAGGCAGGCAGGCATAGATGTTATTGCAGGAATTGATAATGATCCAGCTTGTAAAGATACTTATGAAAGAAATAATCCGGAATCAAAATTCATTCTTGCGGATGTTTTTAAGTTAAAAGAACAAGACTTGGAAAAACAGTTAGGGTTGAAAAAAAATGATAATAATTTGGTTATGATAGGATGTAGTCCTTGCCAATTTTGGTCAATCATAAGAACTGACAAAACAAAATCTGCAAAATCAAAAAATCTTCTCGTGGAATTTAAAAGATTTGTTGATTACTTTAACCCTGGGTATGTTTTAGTAGAAAATGTTCCTGGAATTTTAGGTAAAAAAGATAAAAGTGGTTTAGATAATTTTGTTACAAGCTTAAAAATAAAAGGATATAGTGTTCATTATGAAATAGTAAATATGAATGACTACGGTATTCCTCAATCTAGGAAAAGATTTTCACTTATTGCAACTCGGCTGTCAAAGAATAAGATTTCTCTTCAAAATAAGAAAAGTAAAAAAGCACTAGTAAAAGATTTTATTGGTTCTAGTAACGGTTTTGCTCGGATAAAAGCTGGACACAAAGACGACTCCATTTTTAATCATAGTGTTGCTGGGCTTACTCAAAAAAATATAGATAGATTAAAGAAAACTCAAAAGAATGGTGGTTCATGGTTGGATTGGGCACAAAATAAAGATTTAAAAAGAAAATCTTACAGAGGACAAGGTTTTAAAGATAATTACGGGAGAATGTCTTGGAATAAGCCTGCTCCAACAATAACAACAAAATTTTTTAGTATTTCTAACGGAAGGTTTGCCCATCCTCAAGAAAATCGAGCCATTTCTCTTCGGGAAGGTGCAACACTTCAAACTTTTCCTAAAAACTATGTTTTTCATGCTAAAAGCATAGCTGATATTGCAAGAATGATTGGCAATGCGGTTCCACCTATATTTGCGAAACAGCTTGGTAAGGTAATTCTAAATTCTAGATAATTTTAATTAGCAAGAACGGTTCTTGCTATAGATGCTAGAAATTAAAAACGGCAGGGGATTTATACGCCCACTAACGGCAGGTAAATATTCATATACGTATTCGAATACGTATTCGTATAAGTATATCCCTAATACCCCAGCTACTTTATTAAACTAAAGTACTTTAGTTTAGTAAAGTCGACAAAAAAGGAAATAAAATTGTGATACAATAAAAATATGGAAAATAATAAAAAAATTATTATTAAAGTTCGAGCGATTATTTTACACGAAGGGAAGCTTTTGGCTGTGCGACATCCTCACGACACAAGCTTTGCTGCGCTTCCGGGTGGTCATTTAGAGTGGGGAGAAGATATCAAAGAATGTTTGTCTCGGGAAATAATTGAAGAGCTGGGGGTAAAACCAGAGATAGGCAGGCTGTTTTATATAAATAATTTTACACAAACAGATGGTAAGCAATATGTGGAGTTTTTCTTTGAGGTAAAAAATGGAAATGATTATTTGAATATTGAAAAATTTGCTCGTTCCCATTCTAGCGAAATTGCTGAAATAGTTTGGGTGAACCCGACTGATGATATTCGCATTCTTCCTAAGAGTTTGGGAGAAGATTTTAAAGCAGAGAAAATGGTTTCAAATGAAGTTAGATATATTAAAGATTAATTATTTTATACGTAATCGATTACGTACCTCAGAGAGGCGGGCAAGTATGCTAAAATGTAATTATGGATAAAGGGGAAGACAAAAACACAATAGAAGAGCAAATAAAACGCCTGGAAGAGGAAATGATAAGTCCGGACTTTTGGAATGACAAAAACAAGGCACAAAATGTGTTACGAGAACTTGCTGAACTTAAAAACCAAAAAGAGGGTAATGTCGGCCCGCGAAAATATGACAAAGGCAATGCTGTGATGACTATTATCTCCGGTGCAGGAGGAGACGATGCGGAAGATTTCGCAGGGATGCTTCTCTCTATGTATATGAAATATGCTGATAAAAAAGGTTGGGGAATTAATTTTATTCATGAGCATAAAAATGATCATAATGGATATAGAAATGTTTCTTTTGAGATAAAGAACCTCACCCGTGGCCCTCTCCTGAAAGGAGAGGGTGGAGAGAAATCGGGTGCTTATGGGATGTTGAAAAATGAATCTGGGGTGCATAGACTTGTGCGTGTTTCACCATTTAATGCGAATGCAAAGCGTCATACCTCTTTTGCTTTGGTCGAAGTTCTGCCGAAGTTTGGGAAACTAGATGAGAAAGATTTTGTAATACCTGACGCAGATTTAAAAATAGAATTTGCCCGTTCGTCTGGCCCCGGAGGGCAAAATGTGAATAAAAGAGAAACGGCTGTCAGAATTATACACATACCAAGCAATATTTCTGTTCATGCTTCTGGTGAACGCAGCCAAGAGCAAAATAGGCAACAAGCGCTTTCTATTTTGCGCGCAAAAATATTCAAAAAAGCCCAAGAAGAAAAAAAGAGCATAGAAGAGAGTATGAAATTAAAAAACACAGAAATAGAATGGGGGAACCAGATACGCTCTTATGTAATGCACCCATATAAAATGGTCAAAGATCACCGGACAGAGGCGGAAACCAGCAATGTAGATGCAGTTTTGGATGGGGACATAGGTATCTTCATTGATCCCGTACGAAGCCGCCCTCGCGTCTAGCGAGTGCTACGGTCACCTTGGGGCGACCTGCTTTGTACGGGATTGAGGCAGAGAAGGATTTGTGACTCTTCAATAGATAAATTTTTAAGGTCATGGTGAGTAATTCCGAACCATGATATAATAGAGAGGTGCTCCCAAACAGAACTTGCCATGTTTTATACTTATATATTAAAAAGTAAGAAAAGCGGTAAGTTTTATACAGGTTACACAAATGACTTGCGGAAGCGCTTCAAAGAACATACTGAGGGTAAATCTCTATATACAAAAGGACGAGGCCCCTTTAAGATAATATACTATGAAGCGTGTTTGGATGAGCATGACGCAAGGAACCGAGAATTGTATTTGAAGTCAGGAAGGGGCAAATTGTATCTCAAGCAACGATTAAAGCGCTTCCTGTTCTGTACGGGATAATCCCGTACGAAATCGCGGACACATATAACATATATGACCTTATTAATAAATTTTAGTAATAATAAAAATAGATGCGTCACTCTAGTGTCCGCGTTTATTTCGTAACGGGATGATTTACTTCAACAACGTTTCAAAAGCTTATAGGGATGGTTTGGCCTTGGACGATGTGACTTTGACCATTGTCGCAGGGGAATTTGTGTCTATCGTCGGTCATTCAGGCGCAGGCAAGACCACTCTCACCAAGATGATCCTCGCGGATGCCACTCCGACTGAAGGGACAGTCCTATTTGAATCAATTGATATTCACAAATTGAAAAGCAAGGAACTGACCAAGCTTCGGAGGCGTATCGGGGTGGTATTTCAAGATTTCAAACTATTGCAAAATAAGACCGCATACGAAAACATAGCTTTTGCTATGGAAGCCGTCGGCAAGACGGATGAAGAGATAGCCTCCGATGTGCCGCACGTGCTCGAGCTGGTTGATCTCGGCCATCGCCTTTTTCATTTTCCAAACCAGATGTCTGGAGGTGAACAGCAAAGGCTGGCGATCGCCCGGGCGATCATCAATCAGCCCGAGGTCATCATCGCAGACGAACCGACCGGCAACCTCGATCCGATAAATACACACGAGATCGTGCAGATCTTGAAGAAAATAAATGATCTCGGTACGACAGTAATCCTGGCCACTCACAACCGAGGAGTGATCGATTCGATCAACAAAAGAGTGATAACGATGGAAAACGGCAAAATTATTCGCGATACCAAACACAATAAGTGATATAATATCAACAAGAATCTAATTTATGACTGAATTAAAAAGAATTATAAAAGCCGGATTTATCAATTTTACCCGAGGAGGGCTGATTTCTTTTGCGGCAGTGCTGATAGTGACTATTACGCTTTCTTTCATCACTTCTATCATCTTGTTGCAGACTGTTTTATATTCTTCACTCAATATCATCAAAGACAAAGTGGATGTGACAATTTATTTTACGGTAGGGGCGAGCGAAGACCAGATCATGCTTTTCAAATCTTCCCTGGAAAAATTGCCTGAAGTAGCCAATGTTTCCTATGTGAGCGCCGAGGAAAATTTGAAGTCCTTTCGTGAGCGCCATGCGAATGACTATTCTACGATCGCCGCCCTAGACGAAATAGGGAGCAATCCCCTCGGCGCCTACCTGAATATCAAGGCCAAAGAAATTTCTCAATATGAAAATATTGCGAACTTCATGAAGTCCGACAATGAGCTGGTGGTGGGCTCCGCATCGATAATCGATAAGGTAAATTATTATCAAAATAAGATAGTGATCGATCGCCTGAACTCCATCATATCCGGAGCGCAGAAGCTAGGTTTTCTCATTACTCTTATCCTAGTGTTCATTTCTATCATTATTACATTCAATACTATCCGGCTGACTATATTCATCGCGAGGGAAGAAATAGGCGTTATGAGGCTCGTGGGAGCTTCTAAAATGCGCGTCCGAGGGCCGTTTATGATCGAAGGGGCAATTTATGGCATTATCGCTACTTTTGTCACCCTGCTCCTTTTCTGGCCCGCTACGGTATGGCTGGGGCGCAACATGACCAGTTTTCTCGGGTTCGATATCTATGATTATTACATTACGAACATACTCCAGATTTTTGCAATTGTTATATTATCAGGTATACTTTTGGGTGTAATTTCCAGTTTCCTGGCCGTCAGAAAATATTTAAATAAATGATAAGGTGGATGACAATATGACCAAACAGACAAAATATATTTTTGTAGTGGGGGGAGTTATTTCCGGAGTGGGGAAGGGTATTACTACCTCCTCCATCGGGCTCATTTTACAGAATCGGGGCCTTACAGTTACCGCCATAAAGATCGATCCTTATATAAACGTGGACGCCGGCACAATGAATCCTACCGAGCATGGGGAAGTTTTTGTGCTGACCGATGGAGACGAAACTGATCAGGATATGGGTAATTATGAAAGATTTCTCGAACTCAATCTGACCAAAGTCAATTATATGACTACAGGGCGTGTGTATCAGAGTGTCATAAACAAGGAGCGCAATTTGGAATATAAGGGTAAATGCGTGCAGGTTGTTCCAGATATTCCACTTGAAGTTATAAAACGCATAAAAGAAGCAAGCATCAATGCCAAAGCTGATGTAGTTGTAATAGAGATCGGCGGTACTGTCGGCGAGTATGAAAATATTCTTTTCTTGGAGGCAGCTCGAATGATGAAAATTGAAAATCCGGAAGATGTGTTTTTTGTTATGGTTTCTTATTTACCCACACCTTCAAAAATTGGTGAGATGAAAACCAAGCCGACACAGCATGCTGTGCGAGCACTGAACGCTTCAGGTATACAACCCGATGTGCTTCTAGCAAGAGGAGAGACCAGTCTTGATTCCAAGCGAAGAGAAAAACTTTCCATATTTTGCAATATGCCGGCCAGTAGGGTATTTTCTGCCCCTGATGTTGATAGCATTTATGATATACCGCTTAATTTTGAAAAAGAAAAATTATCAGACAAGCTTTGTGAACTAATGGATGTAGTTTGCCAAAAGCCTGATACAACATCTTGGGATAAATGGAAGAATTTTGCAGATCAAGCGCACAACGGCAAAGATACTTTAAAAATTGCCATGATTGGAAAATATTTTGAAACGGGTGATTTTATGTTATCTGATTCTTATCTTTCAGTTATTGAGGCAATAAAATATTCTTGTTATGCACAGAATAAAAAACCCATTTTCTCTTGGCTAAATTCTGTTGATTATGAAAAGTCTCCCCTAAAGCTGGAAGAGCTCAAGGCATACGATGGCATAGTCCTGCCAGGCGGATTCGGGGCGAGAGGGGTGGAAGGAAATCTGAAAGTCGTGAAGTTTGCTCGTGAGAATAAAATTCCTTATTTCGGGCTATGTTATGGTATGCAGATGATGGTAATAGAATATGCTCGGAATGTTCTAGGACTGAAAGACGCGAACACCAGAGAAGTGAATCCTGATTCAAAAAATATGGTGATAGATATTATGGAATCACAAAAGGATAATTTAAAAAATAATTTATATGGCGGGTCCATGAGACTCGGGGCATACAAAGCTGTCTTGAGTGATGGCACTATAGCAAATGAGAGCTACGGGAAAAATGAAATATCAGAGAGGCACAGGCATCGCTATGAAGTGAATCCGTCATTCATTGCCGAGTTAGAAAAAGCTGGTTTGGTTTTTTCCGGACGCTCTCCGGACGGCAATTTGATGGAAATCGCCGAATTGCCAAAAAGCGGACATCCTTTTTTCTTGGGCACGCAATTTCATCCGGAATTCTTGGCACGTCCACTCGATCCGCACCCTCTTTTCTCTGCTTTTATAAAAGCTTGCGCATCCGGAGATAAAAAATAACTTCATAACTAAATTTATGAAGCATTTTGCAACAGTTCAAGATTTGGATGAAAAAAAATACAAACATGTCTTTTTTGATATGGACGGCACTGTTACGCGTGCCAAATCTATTATTACACCCGAGATGACTTCAGTACTTATATTGCTCAAACAAAAACATGATGTCATTATTGTTTCAGGACAGACGCTTGAGAATATCAAGAAACAAACTAATGCTTTCCCGTCCTATTATCTATGCCAGAGTGGCAATCATGCACTTGATATTGTTACTGGAGAGGAATTTTGGAGAAAAGAACTTTCCAAAGAACAAAAAAAAGAAATTATGGATCATATTGCATTGTTACCACGCACATGGCCGGTTACAGATGAAAATGATTTGATCGAAGATAGGGGTTCGCAAATCTCATACTCTTTGTTGGGGCATCACGAAAATGTTGAGAAGAAAGAAGCATTTGACCCTGATTGGAAAAAGCGGAAGAAGTTGCTCGCGGAACATCCACTGGTGTCAAATTTTGTGGAAGTCAAAATCGGAGGCACGACCACTTTTGATTATGTTCAAAAGGGGATGAACAAGGGGTATAACGTGAATGAATTCGTTAAAAAAATGAGTTGGAATATAGCTGAATGCATTTATATAGGTGACGCATTGTTTCCAGGTGGCAATGACGACACGGTTTTAGGAGTTTGTGACACCCTTCAAGTTTCTGGTCCAGATGAAACACTGGTCGCAATAAATAAAATAATTATATAATTTAAATAAATACTATGAAAAAGATAATTGGATTTACATGCGGAGCTATGGACTTACTTCATGCAGGTCATGTGCTCATGCTCAAAGAATGCAGGGAGCAATGTGATTTTCTCATAGTTGGATTGCAAATAGACCCTTCGGTGGACAGGCCGGATAAAAAGAAACCCATCGAGACTGTGGAAGAAAGAATGATCCGCTTAGAAGGATGCAAATATGTGGATAAGGTGATTACTTATACTGATGAAATTGATCTTTATAATCTCTTGAAGAAATTAAATCCAGATGTTCGTTTTATGGGAGCTGATTGGAAAGACAAACCAAATTATTCCAGAGATCTGCTTCCCGATATGAAGGTTGTTTACAACAGTCGTGGTCACAATCATTCTAGTACTAATTTACGAAAGAGAATTGTGGATTCTAAATAGGTGGTAGCTGTAGAGACAATAACCACTTAAGAAAAACACCAACTTCTTTTTGGTCAGACATATACCACTTTGCCGAGCTTTTTTTGGTTTTACCGACACGGATCGTAATTCCATTTTCTTTTAGAGCAACAAATGCATCTTCATCGGTATCCGAATCCCCGATATAAATCGGTATAGGTTTTTCCTTTCTTTTTCCTTTCTTTTGGAAATATTCTTTAGCAAAAAGTACGCTGTCTCCCTTGTCCCAATTAATCTCTGGACGTAATTCAAAGGTCATCAAATTATGATCCAGACGTAGTTTGTGTTGTTTGACAATCGGCTCAAGTATCGATGTTATTTCTTTTATGAAAGCATCAACTAACTCTTTATTCATTATCCGATAGTGAACAGCAAACATAAATGATTTATCTTCATAAATCATTCCCGGATAACTACTCATGAGAGGTCTAATTTTTTCTTTCGCCAGATTGATTGCCTCAATTGTCTCCTTTGGAATCGGTTTAATATGATGTTTGCCATTTTCTTCCCATTCTAGACCGTGGCTGGCGACAAACAGGAGACCTGTGATACCTATTTTCTCTTTAATTTCTGTAAGTTTTCGGCCAGTAATCACGGCGACCGGAAAACGCTCAGCGCATGCTTTTACGAGCTTCTTATTTTCTTCCGAGATAAATGCTTCGGCCGGCGTCGGCGCAATGGCGGAAAGTACACCGTCAAAATCTAGAAGCAATGCAGGTCCGCTTTCTTCTTCTATCATCTTTTTTATTTCAGATAAATGCGAAAGAACATATTTCATACATTAGCTCAAGCTGGTGATAGCTCTTATGAATTCTGCAGACCAGCGGAAAATATTGTAATTTTTGACGGATTCTCTCATTTTTTTCATACGTTTATGTTGTTCCGGCAATGACATATTTAACGCAGTATAAATAGCCTCTGACGTCTCCTCGGCGCTGTAAGGATTTACAATTATGGCACCTTTCAGATCCCGTACGGCGCCGGTGAATTTAGATAGGATCAAAACTCCAGACTCGTCGTCTCTGGCAGCGACATATTCCTTGGCTACTAGATTCATGCCGTCATGGAGCGAAGTCACCATACACACATTGGCAATTTTAAAGAGGGGCCCCAGTTCTTCATGCGAATGATGTTCTTTGATGAGGACGATAGGCTTCCAGCTTTTTGTTTTTAATTTCTCATTGATTCGTTCAGCTTCTTGCGTGACTTCTTCACTGAACTGCTTGAATTTAGGAACACTTTCGCGGGAAGGGGATGCTATCTGCAGAAATGTGAAGTTTTCTTTGTATGTTTCATGCATTTCCAAAAAGAATTCGATTGCCTTGAATCTTTCGAGTATGCCTTTTGTGTAATCCATCCGATCTACACCGAGCCCCACATATGGGGTGTTTATCGCTAATTTTTCCAAATATGCCTTGCCGAGATTCGTATCATAGGTGGTGTCATTGCCACTGTCTGTAAAAGCGACACTGATAGGGAACGATTTGATATAGCTGGTATGCTCTTGGTAGGTCACCGTGAATTGCTCAAGATCACACAAGGATTCCAATTCTTTAGCGACAGTATTTATAAAGTTATTGCAGTACTGTTGGATATGAAAACCTACAATGTCGGCACTCAGCATCCCTTGCAATATTTCTTTACGCCACGGACAGACGCTGAATGCTTCTGGGCTAGGCCAGGGCATATGCCAAAATATTCCCACTTGGGCATCCGGCCGGCTCTTCTTGATCATCTGTGGTAAAAGCGCTAAATGAAAATCTTGCACCAAAATAAGTGGGTTCTGGATATTTTTTATTTCGGCGAGTACGTTTCTGGCGAATATGCCGTTCACTTTCTTGTATTCTTGCCAATCCTCTTTTCTAAATAAGGGACGCACATGCGCCAAGAGACACAAGGGGACAATGGCTTCATTCGAAAAACCCTTGTAATAACCATTTGCTTCTTTTTCAGATATCCAGACTCTTTTTAGAGTATATTTTGGTTCGACAATGGGAACTTTGATCTTATTATCTTTATCTACGACTAGTTTATCAGCATTTCCGCTGCCCCAAGCTATCCAAGTGCCGTTGCAAGCTTCCATTATCGGCTCTAAGGCGGTGACGACTCCGCCCGCGGGAACACGATAATTTATTTTACCTTTAGAGTCGGTATAATGTTCATAAGGCTCGCGATTTGATACCACAAACACAGGACGATCTTTTAACAGGGCCTTTATGAATTCGGACAAGCGCCCAGATGTCCAAGGAGTGTCTAATTTTTCCAAACGCATCCGAGCTTCTTCCTTAGCCGATAACCGCGCCTCGGATAAGCTTCTGGTGATATGGGTAATTTCTTTAGCAAGCGGCGTAAAGAAAGAATATTTGTCTGCTCCTTCTAAACTCCCACCTTTTCCTCCCAAGCGGACTTTTTTTATAGAATCCACTAGGCGGACAACTTGTTGAAAAACAAAAAATCTTAGAATAATAAAAATGGTAGTTGAAAATATTATTATTTGGGCCATCAGTTTTAGCAGATTGCCCCGCCATATTTCTCCGATAGTTTTATTTATATATCCAGCATTCTGCACGATCATGAGCGCGCCTACGATGCTTTCATCCTTGTGAAGCGGGTCGATAAATACGTATCGTGATTCTCCATCGGCGTCGATAAATTCGTTTGTTGTTTTATCGCTGTCCATCGCTTCCGAAACCGACTTTGTATTTTCAATTATAGTTTTTGGCAATCCAGAAGAAGTGGCCAGAAGTGCTCCTTTGTTGTCGTACAAAGCAATTCCCGCTAATCTTTCCCGATTGGCGAATTTGTCCACGGTTTTTTGGAGAGATGTTCGGAGAGTTCCCTCTGAAGAAGAATTTGCATAAGAAGGCTCGACTGATTCTTTTAAACTGTCGGCTAAAAGGGAAGCTCGCTGTTCTAGATTGATCGAGAGCGTCGTACGCTCGTCGTCAATTTGTTTAAGGTTTAGAAAAAATGAAACTACAGCCACGCTTATCACCACACTGCCGATAATGGCAAATATATATTTCATCCTTCTATTCTAACACAAATATACCCAAAAATCAAGAATTAGGAGTAAATTAACTGAAATTAATGATGAAACTGTACATGCCCATACCGCAGACTCCCTGGAGGGGAACGCCCGCTTTAGGCGTGCCGAGGTCGATGATTTCTTCGCCAGTTTGCGGTAGAATCTTTTGAAATCCGATAGAACGAATTACCAGGGATGCAGAGCAATCATAAGCTCCGTTTGTTTTCATTATGAGCTTGGTCGGCATACCGGCTTTCGCTTCTGTAACGCGGGGAGAATACCCACCCTCTGCTTCTATGGTGATATACTGGACGCCATCTTTTATTTCCACTGCCTGTTTTAGTTCAGTTGTTTGAGGGCCTCCGGAAAACACTATGCCGATGACGACAAGTATGGCGAAGGCGAGAATTATGTAGACTGTTTTATTCATCCCGTTTAGAAGCAGATCGCGATCAACTCGCGTACCTGACATATTATGTTATTAATTTTTCCAATGTTTGATTTCATATTTTTGTTTATTTTTTTAATTGCGATCGCGGCTTCTAACGGGATTCATTCCGTAATTATATACTGAATAATGGATTAATAATACCGAGTCCAGCTAGCCCGCCTAAAAGTGCGAATATTCCGAGCCCGATCACCACGACTCCGGCTGATTTGAAGAAAAGGGGAGCATGTTTCGAATGCGCAAATGAAGCCGAACCGAAAGAGAGGAGCGCCAAGACCGGCAAGGTGCCGAGCGCAAAGGCAAACATGATGAGAGCGCCTGTACCGAATGATCCGCTCGACAGCGCCACGACTTGCATCGATTGGGTGAACCCGCAAGGAAGGAAGAAAGTGCCAAAGCCGATCAAAATAGGCGTCCAAGTCTGATGCTCTATTTTTCGGAATGTGGAAGTCATCTTTTGAAAAATTCCAGAATGCAGCGTTATCTTGTTCTTTGCAAATATTCCGACCAAATTGAATCCGAGGAAGAGCATGACTAGGGAAGCGATGATCCCGAGGATAGCGGTAAAGGTGAAGCTGATGCCGATAGCACTGCCGACTAATCCCAGCACTCCGCCGAGGACTGCGAAACTGAAGAGCCGGCCGGCATGGAAAAGAATAAAAGTTTTGGTGTCGCTAATATTATCTTGGGATACCTTTGCGGACAGCGACAGCACAAGCCCCCCGACTATGGCGAGACAGCTCGAAACCGAGGCGATGAGACCGATTATCAGAGCTGTGACCCACGTCGTCTCTCCTCCGATGCCGAGATTTAATATTCCTGATTTCTGCAAGAGAAAGAACAGAGCGAGGAAACCAAGCCCGATCGGGATAGCTTTCCAGATCACATCACCTGTCTGCGCAGGCAGGTCATTTTTCTTTTCCTGTATATTTTTCTCAACCGAAATAGTGTAACCATTTGGTTTTATTTTTTCAGTAAGTATTTTTGCCAATTCCTCTGGACTCTCTCCGCTCTCTGTTTCGATCTCCATGGTTTCTTTTTTTAAATCTACCTTCGGATTTTTGATGAAACTTTGCTCACCCAAAATGTCTTCAATGAGAATCTTGCATGAAGCGCAATGAGTGCCGGTAACGTGAAATGTATATGTTTTCATAAATTATTTTGTTATTTCTATAATTTTTTGCTTTTAATTCTAAGTGAGTTCGACACCACAGACACCGATGACATCGCCATGGCAAATCCGGCAAAGACAGGGGAGAGGAGCCAGCCGAATATGGGATAGAATAATCCGGCCGCGAGAGGAATGCCGACAATGTTGTAAATGAATGCCCAGAAAAGATTCTGTTTGATTCCGCGCATGGTTATCTTGGAAAGTTTGATCACCTTGACCAATTTTGAAATATCTCCGCCCAAGAGGGTGATACCGGCTGACTCGATCGCGACATCAGTGCCAGTGCCCATCGCGATGCCCACGGCCGCCTGCGCGAGCGCCGGAGCGTCATTCACGCCGTCGCCAGCCATCGCGACGATGTGTCCCTTTTCTTGCAATTCCTTGATCTTCCCTAATTTATCAGCTGGCAATACATGTGCCACCACGTCGTCGATGCCGACTTGTTTCGCGATATATTTTGCCGCCTTTTCATCGTCTCCGGTCAACATGACTACCTTGATTCCAAGCTTATGCAGATCCGCAATTGCCTCTCTGGATTGTTTTTTTATTTCATCAGCTACCATCACGAATCCCAACACTTTTTCTTTTGTTGCTAAAATGACTGGCGTTTTACCCTGCGCTGTGAACTCCTCAATCTTTGAGACATCAAAAGATATTCCAAGATCCTGCATTAGTTTTACATTACCGACAAAATATTCTAAATTATTTATCCATCCCTTCAATCCTTTGCCTTGGACACTTTCAAAACTTGCCACATCCGTTATAGTTACGCTTTTTCCCTGCGCATAATTCACAATCGCATGGGCGATAGGATGCTCTGATTTTTTTTCAAGCGAGGCTATGAGAGAGATGAGTTCCTCATCTTTCAAATTTGAGAAATTTTTTATATCTACCAAAGTGGGTTTGCCGACGGTTATTGTGCCGGTTTTGTCCACTACCACGGTATCAACCTTGTGAAGCTTTTCCAAGGTTGCCGCATCTTTGATAAGGATGCCTTCTTTGGCGCCTTTGCCTACGCCGACGATGATCGCTGTCGGAGTGGCGAGCCCGAGCGCGCAGGGGCAGGCGATGACCAGGATTCCCACAAAAGAAACTAGTCCGAAAGAAAGAGCCTGTGAGAAAGGCACAAAAAGACTCCCTAGGAAAAGCCATGTGAGAAGGGTGACGAAAGAAATTACCAAGACGATAGGCACGAAGACGCTCGAGATACGGTCTGCGAGAGCCTGGATCGGCGCACGGCTTCCTTGCGCTTCCTCCACCATCTTTATGATATGCGCGAGCAATGTTTCTGATCCGACTTTTGTCGCTTTGAATGTAAACGAACCGCTGGTATTTATGGTTGCGGCTATGACAGTGTCTCCAACTTTTTTTTGAGCCGGCATGGGTTCTCCCGTCACCATGGATTCATCGACAAAAGAGCTTCCTTCGGTGATAGTTCCGTCTACTGGAATCTTGGCTCCCGGTTTTACGATGATGAGGTCTCCATGTACCACTTGATCGATAGGGATTTCGATCTCTTTGCCGCCTGCCCCATAGGAAGCTGGCTTTCCTTCGGGGTCGCGGATGACCAAAGCCGTTTTAGCTTGTAAATTCAAAAGCTTTTCGATAGCATCCCCGGTTTTCAATTTAGATTTTGCTTCCAGATATTTTCCAAGCGCAATGAACGTGATGACGATGATAGTCACATCATAGTATGTGCTCTCGGTATTGATGAAGGGCTTAAGTACGTCCTCGAAAGCGGTGACCGCAAAGCTATACAAATATGCAGTCAGAGTTCCGATGCCGATCAAGGTATCCATATTCGCTTTTCCATAACGGAGGAAGCGATAAAAGCCGAGAAGGTACGGTTTGCCCACTACGAATAAAACGTATGTCGCGAGGAGGGGAAGGAGATGGTGAAAAAATTCTTCAATTACCGGACTCATTTCCGCGACGGCATCATATTGAGCCAAGATCTCCCATGACATCACGAAAACACTTATGACTGCGAGAGGGAGAGCAGAAATGACTTTTGTTTTCATTTCTTTTATTTCTGCTAGCTTTTCTTTTTTAGATTGATTTAGTCCAAGATGCTCTTTGTGTTCACTTTCACTTATTTCCAAAGAATATCCCAGTGGTTCCAGTTTTTTATTAAAAGATTCTGTATTTGTTTTATTTGTATCAAAAGAAATTTTTGCATTTTCTGTACCATTATTTACAGATATATTCTCTACGCCGTCAATTTTTTTAACAGTCCTTTCAATGATTGAGGCGCATGAAGCACAGTGCATCCCTTTTACTTTATATGTTTTAGTATGCATATTTTTATTTACGTTTAAGTTGATAAACCTTCAAGATTTCCTTGGTAGCTTTGGTTGTTTGGCCACTTTTTATTTGATTTACAACGCAATGCCCCAAGTGTCCTTCAAGCAGGGCATCTTCTATATTTGATATGCCTTGTTTGATGGCTGAAGTTTGGGTAATGACATCAATGCAGTATGCATCTTTTTCAACCATGTTTTGGATGCCTCTGATTTGACCCTCTAAAATTTTTAATCTCCTTGTTAATTTTTGCTTATTTGTATGCATCCCGTACGAAATTTTATTCAATTTATAAATTGACCCCATCCACAGCACGAAACTTTATTAGTAGGATTTCGTACGGGATGCATAAGGAAAGTATATACCCCCTAGGGGGTATTGTCAAGTCTAAATGTTTCGTTTCTTAAATGAAGAGCCGGAATCATGATGGGGCGGGTACTTGGCATTCTTGCTGAGAGAAGCCGCTCTCTTGATGGCATCATGGCCGAATTTCTTTCGTATCTTATCTGCCGTTTCTTCTATCACCAAGTCGTCGATTGCTTTTTTTTGTTTTCCAAAAAGATCGAGCGGAACTTCCTCTTCTCGTATCAGATTGTGCAGGATGACCCCGGTCGATCTGATGCGCTCCTTTTTCCCTAAAAGCTTCACGGCCTTCGGAGCGATCGCATCCATGATTGCTCCCGGGTCCGCAGTGAATTCTTCCAGCCTTACTTCATCAAATCGATATTTGAACTCGCTTGTTTTGACAAAAAAAGATATTTTATTGCTTACCAGATGGAGCTCTCTTGCCTCGGCGCAGGCATGCTCGCTGTTTTCGGATATTTCTCGCATTACCACTTTCGAGTCCGTGGACGCCGGGCGGAAAGTGGCAGTGGACTGGATAGATTTTTGGTCGCGCGGATCAGTATTGCTCTCGACTTCCAATATCTGCTCTCCGGATAATTCTTTCTGCAATACCAAGAGCGGCCCTGGAAAGTCTCTCGCGATTTTTGCGACAGGGTACTCCGTGAAATCATGCGCGGTCTTCATGCGAAGCTCAAGGAGGCGGGGAACTGTGCGCCGGCCAATGCCCCAAATGTCGTCGATCGGTGTAGCCGTGAGGGCGCGTGTTTCATCTTCTTTGGAAAGTAGCATGACTAGCCCGTTCGGCTTTTCAAGCTTCGAAGCGAGCTTGGCGAGAGCTTTCGTCCGCGCGAGTCCGAGAGAATATGTCACTTTCAATTTTTTTTCTATTTCTTCTCTTATTGCTGTCATCAGCTTCCGCTCTCCGCCGTGATAGGTGACTTCAAAAGGTTGCGCCAGCGCAAAACATTCATCGATGCTGTATACCTCTATTTCTCTGAAATATGACGATAAGATCTGGTGCAGTTTTCTAGAAATATCTTCATATAGGTCGAAGTGGTGGGGGAGGACGACTACTTCCGGAAATAATTTCTTTATTTTAAAAACAGGCATGCCTCTCGTCACGCCTAGTTTCTTGGCTTCCATACTCATGGCGACCGCGATGCCTCGGTCGGCGCCGACGATCACAGGCTTGCCTTTCAATTCTGGGCGCAGAGAGAGTTCACAGGCAACAAAAAAGGAATCTCCGTCAGCATGAAAATATAGATTGTCCGCCCGTTCTTTTTGCATGAGAGGGTAGAGCGAATTCTTACAACAAAAGAATCATGAGAAGCGCCACAATGGCAAAACCCGCAAATGTGCCTATGGTTTTTAAAAAGAAGGTCAGCGCTTCTGGTTTTTGATTATCCAAAAACATTTTTGCCGGAGTGTATACGAAGAAGAGCCCCATGATGGCCGCCGAGAGCACAAACAAGCTAAGCATGATTACAGGAACAAGCAACGATTCCTTACCTCTGGTAATATCTTCCAGGTTTCCAATTACAAAAACAATGACAATGATATATAGTGCGGCTAGTAATGCATTGATGTATGGATTTTTAAGAATGTTATTCATATAATTTATTATACCATTTTCTTGGCTGGCCGTGTGACGTAACGTGGGAATTATCACTCAGCAATTTTGTCTAAAAAAACGAATAAGAGTTCATTCATTTTAGAATAATTATTGCTCTTCAATTGTTCCGCAGTTTGGACATACGGCAAGACTTTATATTTTTCTAGTTCGGGGGCATTATTTTTGATCATTTCCTCGATCGCTAGGGGAGTAAATTCAAAATGACATTGGAATCCGTAAATATTTTGAGCATAGCGGACTATTTGCCTAGGACATCCTTCACTCGTTGCTAGGACTTTTGATTCTGGAGCAAGCCCAGGCATGTCTCCATGCCAATGACCAACAATGAATTTTTCAGGGAAGGTTGAAAATATTGGATCGTGTTTTCCATCGGATGTAAGTGTAATAGGAAAAACCCCAATTTCTCTATTTGGACTATGTTCAAATCGCGCACCGAGAGCTTGTCCGATAAATTGCGCCCCAAGACACACGCCCAATATGGTTTTATTTTGTTCGATAGCCCTTTTAATAAAAGCAATTTCTTTTTGTGCATCAAAGTGCGGATATTCTTCAAGAGTTGACTCAGGGGATTGTGGACCACCCATAATAACTAAAAAATCAAAATTACATTCTTTAGGGAAAGTATCTTCTTCATGCAATCTTGTGTAAGTAATATTGTGGTTTTTCTTCTGTGCCCATGTTTCTATTGCTGCAGGGGATTCAAAACTTTCATGCATTATTATATGTATTTTCACACTTTGATTATACTAAATTTTGTTTAAATCTAACACCAAAACCCCCTATCCCATCAAAATCAGCACGATTCTTACAGGATTAGGTGGATTTAGGGATTATCTGGATTTCTTTACTATTTGAAGATAAATTGACATAGGTGTAGTTTTTCTGTATCGTTTTTATAATCGCAGTAAATTGACAACAAAAGGACCTATGAAAACTAAACCACAGAGGACGGGTAAAACTGTCCTCGAAATAACGGGCGTCTCCGTCAGTAGTGGCAGGCAAAATGGGCACTCTGACACCAAGGCTTTCGGAGTTCTTCAAGAGGCTGGGTTTGTCGAACTTAAATATGCGACAAATAGGACGACGGCGCAACCGCCAGGGGGGGGTCTGCTCTTCCTGGTAGCGTACGACGCTTCCAATCCAGCCAATCAAAAGCCTTTCCAAATGGTGCGACTGCAATCTCAAATCTGGAAGGAGATCGATACGGGCAACACGATGTACATCCAAGCCGTCCCGAGCTCCAACGGTTCCATTGAGGTTTTTCTGAGAGGTAATTGTCTTGATGACTGGGAACTCAAATGTAAGATGGCAGATGCTAAAACAGCCGAGGCGTACAAGATAATGCTTGCCCGCGATGGTATTCTGAAATCTAACAAACCGATTCCCAGATCAACGAGGCGAGAGGAAGCACACACTGCTTCTCCACCTAAACCCGAAGAAGAAGATGAAGAGGAGAAAGAAGAAGTGGTTCCACCGCCTCGTGTAACTCTTCCGATGGCGAAAGTCACTCCTCCTCGACTAGTCGTACAATTGTCGCCGGTCATTCCGGAGAAAAAAGTCATTCCACCGCCTGTAGCAGTTTCACCACCGGCACGGACAGTGGCTCCGGTTGCTCCCGTGTTGGAGAATAAATCTCTTGGGGAGGAGTTGGTGTTACATATTCCCCTCAGTGAAATTGTCTGCTTCCAAAAGCAGGAAAGTGATCCGTCGTTCTCAGGACAACCTCGCAAGGACTTCGATGAAAGTGACCTAAAGAAACTTGCAGGAAGTATTAAAAGGCACGGTCAAAAAGTACCTGCCCTTGTTCGTCGGATTGACACAATTGCTGGCAAAAAATGGGAACTCATCGCCGGCGAACGTCGTTGGCGAGCTCTACAGCTCATCGGTTTCCCTTATCTGAGGGCAATCGAAGAAAAACCCGTGACAAAGAAACAGCAACACATGCTGTCTCTCATTGAGAATCTGTTTCGAGTGGATCCGAGTTCGCTCGAGATTTCGGATGCTCTTCAGGAACAAATTGAAGCGGGAGAAACTCAAGTCTCCCTGGCTGAAGCCACCAGCCTATCACTGACCCAAATCAGGAAGCTTCTCTCTATCAAATCGGTCCATCCAGACCTCAGACCACTCCTTAAGTCGTCTGTTCCAGAGGAGGATCGCATTAGGCTTCTGGAAGCATCAGTTCTCAGCAGTATTCATCCGGACCACCAAGTGGAGATTTGGAATAAGGCCAAAGGCCAGCCGAGTCGCAGGCTTATCGTGGCGAAACTCCACGAGTTAGGAAGACCATTCTTCCAGTACAAAAGAGGGGTGCGTTCTGATCGTCGAAAGGAAGCGGGTCGTGTGACACAACTGCTCGACCGCCGTTTCAACGCTCTCAGCCTAGCGCTCATAGAACTCCAGGCAGTAAATGCTGAAGAATGGCGCAAATTCGTTATCCTTCGCGGAACTGCGCGCGTTTCCGCCGACATGACTCTTCTCACGGAGACAATCCGTGGAATCAACGAAGTCAAACAAAAGATCTCGCGAGCAAAAGTAGCTACCAGATCTGACAAGTCCGCCGCCGCGGACACGGTCTGAGGATTAACGATTAGTTCTCAAAGAGCCAGCACCAACACCCCGAAAGGAGGAAAAGGTCTGGCTTTTTTAATTTCTTTAATGTTTTGATATACTATACCAATGGAAATCGAAAACAAATTCTTTGTTATATTTATAATAACTGTTTTAGTTATTCGTATTTTCTTGTTTTTACATCCTGTCTCCAGCCCAACAATTAAAGGTTTCAGAGTTCATCATTATATGTACGGGATTTTAGGAATTGTTGTAGGATTATTTGTTAATTCGATTAGTATGTATGCGATTGGGTTAGGCTTGTTCATTGACGAACTCACTTATATTTTAATCAGAGGAAAAATACACAAAGATAATTATTCATTTGTATCAATCATCGGAACAATACTTTTTGTTATCCTAATTTTCTTTTTAAGAAATTATTTTGTACTACCTTTTAGATAAACTACATAAAAGGCGAGATAACGTAATAGCAACGGCCGTGGCTATTGTGGTATTAGTGAATTCCAACGTCTACTATCTCGAACATATGTAAAAGATAGTGGAAACGAAAAAGCCCAGACGATATGTCTAGGCCCCGATGCGCGACAGTTTTTCCATTATTAAAATAAATGGAAGCAGGACGTCGCACGATTCCTGTGTGATTGTAATAGCAGATAGAAATTTATTCTTCTCGTAAAAGCTGAATAAATTTTGCAAAAGATCCTTTTTCACACACTTCCGCTGCGGTAAAGAAAAAAAAGAATAACCACAGGGAACTCAGAAGGATCAGGAGAAACGCAACTGCTTCGGAAGCCTCCTGTCCTCGATTGATGATGGCAATTAATCCCCAATCCAGCAGGAAAGCCAGAAAGAGAGATAACGCAGAATGTTTCTTTATCCATTTCATAGAGCAAGTTTTGTTTAGGGTTTACGGTTAGTCGAACAATTTTGCCAATGTATTGTCGATCTGATGGTAAAGATGCCAAGAGGCGTTCCTGACAACGTGAATGGACCGTACCATGTTGTAGGGCGAAATCAGCGCTACAATTGTCATGAAGCTGTATTGCCAAACCGCCCATCTGTTGTTCATGGGTGGGACAATTCCAGTGAAGATAAGAATAGCACAAATGCTTCCCAGAAAAACGCACATCGAGAAAAAAATAATCCAAGAAAGGAAGAGTTTCTCGTTGTGGTGCTTTGCCACATAGTTGTCTGCACTTGCGTCCATCGACGCGTTGAATTCCTTAAAGAACTGGATAATTTTCATAAGTTAATTTTTGGTTGATGGTTTGTGTTGTTTCAGAGTCTATTGTCTTCTTGGCCACCGTCTGTCACCCAACATCCATAACGTTCCAAAAACAATAAAAGCACCGCCAAGAAGCAAACCTCCTGCTCTGTCTAGTGATGACATTTGCTCTGTGCGCGAAGAGATAAAAAGACCAAAAACCATTATTCCAAAAAACAGCACCACAACAGAGACTACAAATGAGAATATTTTCATAAGGTTACTTTCCGTAGGTCCTCTGACAATTACACACCTCTCCAAGCCAATGGAAAGTTGTTTAACTACATATGTGATTTTCAAAGGACGGTTGTAAATTGAATGCTCTTCTAAGTAAAAATTACCACGTTTCAAGCAAAAATCAAAGTGATATTTCGTAATGCCTTTTAAATAGTTTTTTATCTGCTACAATCAATCCAATGACTCAAATACAATCCCAAATGTTAGGTATAGCCCTTGCTGTGACTACAGCTATTGGATGTCTGGCTTACGAAAGATTAGTAAAGAATTTTTCTCTTGGAATGATTATTCTGCTGGCTGCTGTATTTTATGTGCCAGTTTTAGTTGGAATTATATTGTATGACAAAGCAACTTTTGGAGCTGACATAACAAAATTAATTCACGATAAAACTTTTATCATGTATGCGATTATATATGTGCTTACTTGGATAACAGTGCCATTATGGTATGTAATAACTAGACATCAAGGAGTCCTGATAGGTTCAATTTATGAAGTTAAGTATATAGTTGTGCTTGCTGTGTTTTATATATTTTTAGGAGACAAAAACTTTACAGCTTATACAGCCGTAGGATTACTATGCGCTTTGATGAGTATTTATTTTATATCTAAGTAAGGGGATAGGGAAATATCCTCATTTTCTATCAATAACCCCCCATCCCACCAAAATCAGCACGGTTTTGGTAGATTAGGGGGTTTTTAGGGTGTAAAAGACGTCAGGACCAGTTTCTCCCATTTGGTTTATTTTACCCTCTGCCTCTAGCTCATTTAGATATTTTCTAGCTGTGTTGCCTCCAACATCGAGCAATTTTTCAACATCTTCTCGATTGAATTCTTTTCTGGAAGAATCTATTCCGCATAATTGCAATTCGCTTTTGTGGATAGCTTCTTTTTTCATAAATTCTAGAATTTTCGCTTTTCTTTGCTCTGTTCGCTCTGCGAGAGCCTTGCGTGATTCGTCTTGGAGTTCTTTTAAATCTTCAGCTTCTTTGGGCGCAAACATTTTTACTGTTTTTCTTCCAATAAAGAAAAAGATGATGGCTACGATAACTAAAATTAGATAATTCATGGGTTTAGTATAGCACTTTTTATTACATAAAAAATGTGCTAAGTTTAAATTATTGCCGGATCATCTAATGGTAGGATTCATCCCTCTGGAGGATGTCATCTTGGTTCGAATCCAAGTCCGGCAGCCAGCTACAACTTCCCCCGAAACTCTGCTATGATGTCATGGCGAGTGAAATCAAACCATGAAAAAGACAATAAAGAAAAATGTTAGGTGGATTATTCTGCTTCTGGCTATTGTGCTAGTTCTTTTGTTTTTTGCATTTCCAGAATTTTTTGGTGGTAAAATCTCATATGTAAGAAACGATGAAATAAATAAAAAAAGTGTACAAAAAGAGAAATTAAAAACATCCAATTTCCCACCGCTTGATAAGGTGGCTTATGACAAAAAAATGTTGGAATTAGCAAACAATCCGCCTGACCCTATTGTCTATGAAACTATTAAAACTGTTGAAACTGATGCAAATGGCAAATCTACAACCAAGACCACCAAAGTCCCACTGGACCCACAACCCGTCAAATCACATTTTTGGCCCGTGAAGGCAGTTTATCCAAATCCGGGGGCTATTTTACCTTTTAATAGAATTATCGCTTATTATGGAAATCTATATTCAAAAAAAATGGGAGTTCTCGGGGAATATCCTGAAGCGGAAATGTTGCAAAGGTTGGATGTTGAAGTAAAGAAATGGGAGGCTGCCGATCCGGGCACTCCTGTCATTCCAGCTCTTCACTATATCGCGGTGGTGGCGCAGGGGAGTGCCGGGGCGGATGGCAAGTATCGCGCCCGCATGCCGGATTCGGAAATTGACAAAGTCTTGAAAATTGCTGAAAAAATTGACGCCATCGTCTTTCTCGATATCCAAGTCGGATTTAGCACTATCCAGTCCGAACTTCCGAGGTTGGAAAAATATTTAAAATTACCGAACGTGCACCTCGGCATGGATCCAGAATTTTCTATGAAGGGTGATATCCGGCCGGGCAAGGTCGTGGGCACCTTTGATGCCGCAGACTTCAATTATGCCGCCGACTTCTTGGCAAAGATCGTAAAAGAAAATAATCTTCCACCAAAGGTGCTGGTGATCCATCGCTACACGCAAAAAATGGTTACGAACTATCAAAACATCAAACCACTGGGAGAAGTGCAGATAGTAATGCATATGGATGGCTGGGGTGGGATGGCGAAAAAGAAGGGGACATATAGAAACTTTATTTATCCCGAGCCAGTTCAATTTGCTGGTTTTAAATTATTTTACAAAAATGATGTTTTTGAATCTGGCACTGTTTTAATGACCCCAGACGACTTATTGAAATTAAATCCAAGACCTAGTTATATACAGTATCAGTAGAATTAGCCTTAATTTACAAGGCCCTGATAGCCATTGACATAAATGCCTGTTAGGTGTATAATATAAGGATATGCTGTTCTTTAAAAATAAGGGATTCGCTACAGAGAAAAGTTACTAAATATCGTTTTGGTTATTTTTTTCTGTGGCGAAACTGATATAGTTAGCCCAACAGAGACAACAAAAAAGGAAAAACGATGAATAATACCATCGACGCAGACGCGGCCAGATTGGCTGGTCTGCAAATTGACCAACTGACGAAACTACGAGCCGGCCAAATGACATTGGACCAGATGGAACGGTTCAACAACCTCAAACCAGAAGACCGCGAAGAACGGTTTGGTGATTGGGAACGACCGAAGATGGCTGAGGCAAAAATTTACCTCAAGCGTCTGTCTGAAACGGAGGTAATCGCCATTGTTCCCACCGACCGCACCGAGACTTTCGCATCAGGCGGACTTTTCGGTAACCGTATCTACGGCGAGACTCTACCTGCATCTTCAGGCAAACCGACTCTGTTGGTTAACGTTGCTATCTACGAGCTGATTGAGAATGGGGCTTTTGAGCCGGTTTTCAAGAGTCTCGGTAAGGTGGGTGAGCTTGAACTGGAGCAGAGTCAAATTAATCAGTTCATTCGTGATCACCGTGACAAGCTTCGAACCAAAGGCTACGGCACATTCTTTCGTGTCAAAGGTGGCTTCGTTGCTAACGTGCGCTTCGACGACCGTGGTCAGCTCTACGTCTACGTGGACCGGTTCGACGACGAGAGCGTCTGGTGTGCTGGGTATCGGCATCGTTTCGTCGCCCCGCAACAGTAGCTTTGTTGCTCAACATCAAAAATCAACCGCTCTATGCACGGAATTCCGTTCGCAAGAGCGGTTTTCCTTTTTATATACACTTTGCAACTTTTATACTTTAACCCTTCTTCTTTTAAATTTTTGCTATATTAAAACAGTAATCAGGAAATGCTTACGGCTAAGGCTTTAAGCCGTGATTATTTAAAAATTAATTTGAGAGTTTTGCCGGAATTTTCTTGCAAAAGAGTGAATTCTTTTTTAAAAATAAAAAACTAAAAGTTGGTGCGATGAGCTGGTGGAGTTTTAGACTCCCAAATAATATACAGCACGATCTCTAGCATTAAATTGCGTTTAGATCGGCAGTGAAATAGATGGCTTATCGTACAATTCTTCGTTGCTAACGTGAACTTCGACGACAATGGTCAGCTCAACGTCAACGTGAACCGGTTCGACAACGACAACGTCTGGAATGCTGAGTATCGGCATCGTTTCGTAACCCCGAAACTCAATGTTTCTTCCTCGTTCTTTAATTATTGGGCGGGGGAGTTTTCTTTTTTTGTAGGCTTTCTAAGCCTTTTTTCCATCCGCCTAGCATTCTGCCGATTTCTTGCAGATGTTCGGAAAGTGTAGAATATTTTTCATTAGGAATGCATTTATTTTCCCAAGCTATTTGCAGAAAGAATTTTATGCCATCAAGTTTGGAAATTGCTATGATGAGACGAGGTATTTTAGTTTCCGGCGGAAGATAAATCGAAATGAAAATATTCTCTAAAAGACCAAGAAAATAATCTTCTATCTTTCCGCCCAAAGTATAACGATGCGCTTTCGGAAAGTCATTATATATCTTAAACCACAGAGAATATGCCGTTTTTGCTTTTACAAGCGCTGAAGGCGCTGAGGGGGGGGGGTAAAATATGAAACAATTTATTCATACATACGATAATATCATAACCATAGAAAAACTGCTCCAAGCTTGGCAGGAATTTTTGCGTGACAAAAAGAACAGAAAAGATGTGATTCTATTCCAAGCTAAACTAATGGATAATGTATTTGATCTGTATAATGACTTGAAAAACAAAACATATATACATGGTGGATATCACGCTTTTAATATTTCTGATCCTAAACCAAGACAAATACACAAAGCGACAGTCAGAGATAGACTACTTCACCATTTAATCTATCAGGAACTATACTCATATTTTGACTCTAAATTCATCCACGATTCGTATTCTTGCAGGCTCAACAAAGGAACCCATAAAGCAATAAACAGATTTCGTTATTTCTTTCATAAAGTTTCTAAAAACAATACAAAAACCTGTTTTGTATTGAAATGTGATATTAGAAAGTTCTTCGCAAATATTGACCATGAAATATTAAAAAAGATTTTAGAAAAACATATCAAAGATAAAAATATACTATGGCTCTTCAGTCAGGTAATTGACAGCTTTTTCTCACCAAGACACATTTACGCCATGGCTGATATATGTAAAGTAGGTTTGCCACTAGGGAATCTAACCTCTCAGCTTCTAGTAAATGTCTACATGAATGAATTTGATCAATCTATGAAAAGGGAATTGAAAGTAAAATATTATATACGTTATGCAGATGATTTTGTTGTATTAAGTGAAAATAAAAACTATCTTACCAATTTACTTCCACAAATATCCAAATTTTTAGAAAAAGAATTAAAATTGCAATTACATCCAGATAAAGTTTTTATCAAAACAATAGCTTCAGGTGTGGATTTTCTAGGCTGGGTGCATTTTCCCAAGCATAGGGTTTTGAGGACATCAACAAAGAGAAAAATGTTGAAGAATTTAGAGAATAATCCGAAAGTAGAAACAGTGCAGTCGTATTTGGGGATGATTAGTCATGGGAATGGGTACAAGCTGAGAGAAAAAATAGTTAAGTAAATATCCACATCACGCGAAAATAGTTTTTCTAGTTAATGTTATAATATATCCATGAATTCTCAAGAAGAAACACAGAATGAAAAAAGGGCTTGGCGGGAAGTGAAATACAACGAAAAGTTTAAAAATGCTTTTCGTGGTTTGTATGTTATTGCTAAAACCACAAGGCATCTATGGATACACATAATGTCAGCCTTGGTTGTGATAGCTTTTGGGTTTTGCTTTTCTATTTCTAGCTTAGAATGGATTGCACTTGTTTTTGCAATAGGTTTTGTTTTTGTTACTGAAGCTTTAAATACTGCCATTGAAATAGATATAGATCTGACTTCTCCGGAATATCATCCTTATGCTCGTGACACGAAAGATGTAGCGGCAGGAGCCGTGCTATTATCTGTATTTACAGCAATAATAGTTGGCTTGATTGTTTTTTTACCAAAGATATTTAATATGATATAATTTATTTATGGATCCCGTTAGAAGCCGCGATCGCAATTTAAAAACAAATAAAAACATGAAATCAAGCATTATAAAGATTAATAACATAATATGTCAGATACGCGAGTTGATCGCGATCTGCTTCTAAACGGGATGGATAAAAATGTAAAAATATTTCTTTCTGTCATCGTTCTCCTTGTATTAGGGGTGATCATGACCGTAGTCATCCGCGCTGGTGGAGGTGGTGGACTAGTGGCTGACACCAAGTACGATGCGTTTGCGACGTGCCTTAAAGACCAGGGCGCGATCTTCTACGGGGCTTTTTGGTGCCAACATTGCAAGAATCAAAAGAAACTCTTCGGTTCATCGCAAAGATTATTGCCTTACGTCGAATGTTCTACTCTAGACGGCAAGAGTCAGACCCAAGCTTGCATAGACAAGAAAGTAGAAAGTTATCCTACATGGGAATTTGCGGACGGCTCGAGGCTAAACGGTGAGATAGCGCTTGCGCAATTAGCCGAGAAAACTTCCTGCGTTCTGCCTGAATAAAAGCATGAATCCTGTCACCATACATTATTTGAATATCTTTCTAGGAGCAGGGGCGATAATCCTGCAAATACTTTCGGTCATCGCTTTGGCTCTCCTTTTTTTTCGCCCAAGGGAAAATAAATTTTTGGGTTTCATAGACAAGCATTATCTCACTCTTGGCTTTCTCGTTTCGCTTTTTTCCGCATTGTTTTCGTTGGTCTATTCCGAGATCATCGGATTTCTTCCCTGTGTCTTATGCTGGTATCAGAGGGTATTTTTGTTTCCGCTCCCTTTTATTTTTGGATCAGCCATCTGGCACAAGGACAGAAAAATAGTGAAATATACCCTGCCCCTCATCGCCGTCGGTCTGGTCATCGCCATCTATCAAAATTTCTTCTATTATTTCGGGAGCGGGTCGTCTCTCCCTTGCGATGCTTCCGGCGTGTCTTGTTACCAGCAATTAATCAGTGAGTTCGGAGGATATATTTCCATTCCGATGCTGGCCTTGAGCAGTTTCCTCGGGTTGCTCGCTCTGGTTTTAGTAGCTCATTTTTACAAAAAAGAAGACTAATTAGTTATCCCCACCACCCCTTCCTCCACCACCCCTTTTATCATATAATTAACTTGCAAAATCATGACTAAGAATTCCAAACTCGCATTATCCATCCTCATCATCCTAGTATTGGCAGGACTCCTCTTGTATTTCTCCCTTACTCCCACCAAGTCTCCTCCAATCGATTCCACTACGGAAGAAGAGAAAGAACTAGCCACTTTACAGAAATTAGCCGAAGAATCCAACTTCACTCCCACCACAGA
>Ga0155028_104_pt1 | contig 112322 bp, 117 predicted proteins | sample RifCSPhighO2_01_FD_105996 | JGI IMG/M metagenome (GOLD analysis project Ga0155028, IMG submission 105996) | Candidatus Nomurabacteria bacterium RIFCSPHIGHO2_01_FULL_42_15 | reverse complement strand
TGCACCGTCACTCGAGACAGTACCAGTGATGGTGATATCGGAGAGAGATGTGGTGAGACCTTGTCCGCTTTGGAAACCGCTGCTACCATCGGCAACCAGATTGCCAGTGATAGTTTTAGTGTCTCCATCAATTGCTACATTCTCACTTACCACGGTACAATTGCCGGTGATGTTAGAGGATAGGAGGTAGGAGGGACCGCCCAAATTGGTAGCACAACTGCTGATTGATTTTTGAGCAAAAGATCCACTATTTAAAGTGCTGAAAATTATCTTGTAGTTGGGGAATGTCGCGTTAGTGAGGTCGACTGTGGCGCCGTCGGCCATGACTGTCCAGAAATCTCCGTCGTCAAAGTCGCGGGAAGATGCAGGGTCGGAAGTGTAGCGACGAGTTTTGGTACCGGAAACTGTACCGGTGTTTTCTGTGTCGTCTTCGTAAAATGTAGCATTGCTGGAAACTGTGCCGGCATTGGAACTTGAACTGTTGAAGGTGGCGGTGCCAGAAACTGTCGCTCCGCTTGCGTTAGAGCTGGTGCTGTTAAATGTACCAGTAGCAATTGTACCGTTGTTTACGCTGTTGTTGTCAAAGACCCATGAAGTAATCGTATCTGTGTCGGTACCAACATTGGAGGTAGCTGTGCCGCTCCCCCATTGCATACCAGTGGTCAAGGTCATGATTCCGTCTGTCGCCGCTTCATACGTTGCCGTGCCGGTCACTTCCCCATCGTTGTAGCTAGAATCGTTGAAAGAAACAGCACCAGTTATCTCACCTGTAGTATCGTTGTAGCTTGTGGTGTTAAATGTCGTAGCACCAGTGATGGTGCCGTCATTATTGCTTGAGCTGTTAAATGTCGTGGCTCCCGTAACTGTGCCTTCGTTGTAACTCGTGCTATCAAAAGTCGTGGGCCTGTTACTGTGCCGTCATTGTAACTCGAGTTATTGAAAGCCGTGGTGCCGGTAGCCGTACCTGTATTCGTACTGGTGCCATTGAAAGTCCAGGTTCGAGTACCGAGCCAAGTACTGTCGTTGCCTGACCACGTTTGACCAGTCGCTATGGTAAAAGGACCAGTGACTGTCTTTGTACCACTGACTGTTCCCGGAGAGAAATTGTATGCGTAGCTGGTGTTGTTGAAAGTGGCGTTGCCGGAAACTGTCGCTCCGCTCGCGTTCGTGCTGGTGCTGTTGAAGGTGGCGTTGCCAGAGACTGTGCCACCACTTGCGTTGGAGCTTGTACTGTTAAATGTCGCACTGCCAGCCACAGTCCCTGTATTTGTGCTATTTCCGTTAAATATCCAATCAGTTATAGTAGCATCATCGCTCCCCTTTGGAGTTCCAGCCACAACAGCCCAAACTCCTCCTGTCGGTATAGTTATAGAACCTCCGCTTGCTGAATTGAACTTGACATTGCCAGCTGTTCCGCCACCGCCACTTCCGGCAGCCGCTGTTGCACTAGTATATGTGGAGTCAGTGTATGTAGCATCAGTGAAAGTGATAGCTCCGCCATCGCCGCCGGTGCCACCAGTCGAAGCTCCTCCGCCTGTAGTAATTGTAGTCGTCGTAGAATTTGTTATGGTCACTGCTCCGCCGTTTCCGCCGTCGCCAGCTTCATTGTTTGAACCGATTGATGATATAGCACCAACGGTTGAGTCGGTAATGGTAACAGTTCCTCCGTTATAGTTAGTATCGACGGAAATTGCGTTTGCACTTACGGACCCAATAGTTGAATTATCTATTATGATAGGACCTCCTGGATTACCACCACCGGAAGGAGGATCAGTGACCACAGCGCCAGTCACCGTTATATCTCTAAGAGTTATCATACTGCCCTGACCCGTCTCTTCATAAGAACTCAAAACATCCCCGTCAACAGTAAAGTCAGCGCCATCTAATACTAGTGAATTAACATTGTTATAGTCTGGACCAGGATTATTAATCGTACAATCTCCAGTGACGTTGCCTGTAAGTTCGTATACTACACCCCCACCAATGAGTGAGGATGAACAGTCTGTGCCAAGGGGCGCGACTGAACCGCCGTTGATTGTATAAATATCGGTGTATTGGTCAAGATTCCCCGGAGTCAGAGTAAGCACCACGCTCGCGCCATCCACAGTAACATTCCAGCTGGAGAGATCGCGAGCGGGGGTGATAGTCGAAGTGTAATGGCGATAGCCCCCACTATTTAACGTTCCAAAATTTTCAGACAAATCGCCATAAAAAGTAGCAATGTCATTCACGATACCGTCTGTTGCAGGATCCTCTAGTCCGTTTGTACTGCTGTCGTAGAAATTGGCTTCTCCTTCAACGGTACCAACGTTGTAGCTCGTGTCGTTGAAAGTAGCAACACCTGAGACTATAGCACCTTCATTGTTAACACTATCACCATTAAATGTCGCTGTCCCAACAAGGGTTGTAGTACTGCCATTGCCACTACCGCTTTCAAATATCCACTCATCGAAAGGCTGGTCATCATTACCAACAGTTGAACCTTCGGTAAAGTCAGCCCATGTCGCCCCACTAGGAAGAGTAATTACTCCACCAGTAGCGTAGGTGTATTTGGCTTGACCCGTCACAGTATCATAATCTTGAGCTCCTGTATTAAAGATCGCATTACCTGTAACAGTACCTTGGTTATTTGTACCGACACCATTGAATGTAGCAGTACCGATGATGAAAGCGGTATCATTGTAGCTGGTGTCGTTGAAAGTAACATCACCGGTGATAGTACCGTTTTCATGAAGACTTGCTCCATTAAACACCGCATTTCCGGTAAAGCTGTCACTGTTAGAAGCCCCATCGGAAAAACTTACAAGACCGGTGATAGTGAATCCATTGTTGGCTATGTCTACATCATTAACAGCATAGTTCACAGTAATACAAGTGTCAGTCGGACCGAGAGGGTCTAGAGCGACTTCGGTGCCTTCACCGTCTCCGATGTTCTCTCCTAGGGTATAGGTACCGAGAGCTTCAATCTCTCCGCAAGTATTGATGGTGCCTGGATCGAGCACATCCGCAAAAACAGGTGACGCAAAAAAGAATGGAGTAATTAAAATTATTCCTAGGATTAATGTGCGAAGAATGTTTTGTGAAAATTTCATTTTCATTATTCTGTTGGAGGTAATTCTTCTGGCAAAATGGCTTCAGGAAGGGGCTCAATGACTGGTTCTTCAGCCGAAGGCTGATCAGCCTCTGGCTCTGGTTCGTCTACAAGTTCTTCTTCAACTATTGGTTCTTCTTCGGGAATAGTTGCTTCAGGTGTTGGTTCAACTTCTTCTGGAGGAGTCTCCGTATCAAGTGGAGTTTCAGGAATAACTTCGGGTTCTACGACTGGTTCTTCAACTGTAGGAATTTCTTCAGGTGAAGGTTCGATTTCAGTTCCTTCTGCTGGTGCTTCGTCCTCAACACCCAGAACACTTCCATCTATAATTTCTTCCACAACTTCAAGAATTATTTCAGGAATAACTTCGGGAACTGGTGGAGGAGTTTCAACCACACCAAAAGAAATGATTCTAGTGATGATGATGTTTTCATCTTCAATGGTTCCTTGAGTAATGACCTTGTCTCCAACTAAAATATCAGAGAGAGAAAGTGGATCGTAACTCTTGGTTTCTATTTTAGAAATAGAAGAAGTGTCAAAAGTGAAGGTGGTATCTTCACTTTTTGTACCGTGAGCGTCAGAAAGTGAAATAGTATCATCTGTTATGAGAGAGACGATGCCAATAGCACTGAATTTAGGAATTCTTTGCTTGAGAGGAGCAGGTGTTTCATCTGTTTCTTCAGTGAATAGAGAGGCGTTAGAAAAAGCCCAGGTGACACTGATGGTAATGGCTAAAACACCTAGCATTTTTAATGTTTCTATGTACCATAATCTCTTCTTGAGTACTATCTTTTCTACTATTTGTATTTCCTTTTTTCTTAGGTCAAGGATGTTTGGCATTACCCTTGTATTGTAGCATGAAAAGGGTAAGAAATGTGGGGAAAACTCTATTATAGTGCTTTTTCTTTAATGTTCAAGATATTTCTTCAAAAACTCTTTTTTATATTCAAAAAAATTGTCATCTAAAATGGATTGCCTTATTTTTTTTACTAAATTGACAATGAAATACAGATTGTGTATAGAAGCAAGAGTTCCGGCAAGCATTTCTTTCCCGTGAAAGAGGTGCGCTATGTAGCTTCTTGTGTAATTTTTACATGTGTAGCATTCACAATCTTCCTCAATCCGAGAAAAGTCATCGCGAAATTGTTTATTCATAATAATTATTTTTCCAGATTTTGTATAAATTGTGCCATTTCTTCCAAGTCGTGTAGGAGCTACGCAATCAAAAAGATCCACCCCGTTTTCTACTCCCATAAAAAGATCTTCTGGTTCGCCGATGCCAAGTAGATGTCTAGGCTTTTCTTCTGGGAGAATTTCGTTCACCCACTTCACTGCTGTAGACATGTCTTCTTTTGCGAAACTTCCGCCTATCCCAAAACCATCAAACCCGCCCCGACTACCGTCGGTTCGGGCAAGCTCTAAACTTCCGATAAATTTTGCAGATTTTTTTCTTAAATTTTCATCTCGTCCACCTTGCACGATGCCAAACAAAGCTGGGCAAGAAAGTGAAGCAGAATTTTCTTTTTGGGGACTCCGCAGGGCGGCCGGCCCGAGGACTGAGCTAATTTTCCAGGAGGAAAATTGCGACCCCAAAAAGGAAGATTCTGCTTCACATAATCTTTTGTGTTCTTCCAAACTTCTCTCCGCCCACCTGTGAGTGCGCTCCAGCGCTTCTTTTTGATATTTGAGGTCTTCGGTAGGACTTGTGCATTCATCAAATGCAAAAATAATATCTGCACCCAAGTTGTGTTGAATCTGGATTGATTTCTCTGGAGTAATGTAATGTATAGAACCATCCAAATGCGACTTAAAAGAAACTCCATCTTGTCCGATTTTCGCTAGACGAGGCGCATCACTGTCATCAAAACGCTCTGGAATAAGAAGTGATGGATCAATGGTTTTTACTATCTTTGAAATGTCTTTGCCATAAGCAGCTCCTAAAGAAAAAACTTGAAAACCACCAGAATCCGTCATCGTAGGTCCCTGCCAATTCATAAATTTACCTATACCCCCTGCATCCCTCACAATTTCATCCCCTGGTTGTAAATAAAGATGATAAGTATTCCCGAGCACCACTTGCACGCCAACATCTTTCACCTGCTCTGGATTTAAAGATTTAACAGTTGCCTTAGTACCCACCGCCACAAAAGCTGGAGTCAAAATATCTCCGTGTGGGGTTTTCAAAATCCCCACTCTTCCCAGAGAATTATCGAGTTTTTTCTCAATTTTGAATTGCATAAATCCACCTCACCCCTTCGCCCCTCTCCTTGACAAGGAGAGGGGTTGGGGAGAGGTCATATCTTTACCTCCACAAACTGGAGCTCTTGTATATTTACCGGACTGACCAGCAAGGCCTTGATAAAAGGATCGCGCGGATCGGAAATAATTGTTTCGACAATGCCGAGGACATAAGGAGTTATACCGGGCAAGACCACTTCATCGCCTTTTACGGGAGTGAAGTCTCTCGGTAAGATTATTTCAAAATTTCCTCCTCCGCGCCCGACGGCTTCAAGAAAAACATTCTCGCCTGTCCCCAAAGGCCGATCGAGCTCACCTCCCATCACCACCTGGGTCTTCTCCCCGCTGTTAGAAAAAAGAATCACTTTCGAAGTATTTACGTAAACACTATCTACATGCCCGATCGGCACATTTCCTAGAGCAAAAACCACATCCCCTTTCTCTAATCCTTGTTTTTCTCCCGCGTCGATAACCAAAGTATCGTAAGGGCTTTTGTTCGGCTTGGCTAAAATAGCGGCCAATATCATCGGAGTTGCTTCATTTTTTCTACCCAGAATTTCTTTCAAGCTGGCATTTTCGGCCAAAACAGAATCATAATTTACCATGCGAGCACTATTTTCAGCTAATTTTGTTTTCAGATCCTGGTTTTCCGAGTAAAGAGAATTTTTGGAGACAAAGTAGGCACCGAGGCTACCGAATTTTCCTCCGATGTTATTTCCAACAATAAATACCGGCCGAAAAACAGTATGGCTCAATGCAGAAAAGACGCTCCCAATGCTTGACCGGAAAAAAAATAGAATAAGTAAAACAGTAGCCCCCATCGCAATCCGCATAAATGTTTTTTTTTGCATTTTTCTATCTAGGAGGTAACTCATCTTGGTTTCCAATCAAAACCTCTTTGTAAAGCTCCATATCGTCCAGTATTACTCCGGTACCTCTCGCCACTGATGACAGTGGATCTTCTACTACATATACCGGAATTTTTAGAGTTCGCTGTAAATATTGATCGAGCCCAGATATGAGAGCGCCGCCGCCTGAGAGAGTGATACCTCGGTGCATTATGTCAGACAAGATCTCCGGCGGTGTCGTTTCTAGCATATCTTTCACTCCCTCGATCAATTCCCGGATAGATGGCGCTAGCGCTTCACGGATATCAGAATCGGTCACCACAGCAGCTCGGGGCATGCCGGTCAAAATATCGCGCCCATGAACTTCTGTTTCCATATATTCGCCAGGATTGACAGAGCCGATTGCGATCTTGATCATTTCGGCAGTCCTCTCGCCGATCAATATTTTGAACTCATCGCGCACAAAAGTGATGATGTCGTTGTTCAGCTTGTCGCCGGCAATCTTTAGGTTTTTGGATTTCACTACTCCACCCAAAGAAATGACTGCTATGTCGGTAGTTCCTCCCCCGATGTCTATGATCATCGAACCGACTGGATCTTTGATCGGAAGCCTGACTCCGATAGCGGCGGCCATAGGCTCTTCCACCAAGAAAACTTCCCTCGCGCCTGCCGAACGAGCTGCATCATACACCGCGCGCGTCTCCACATTTGTCGTGCCAGTCGGCACTCCGATCAACACTCTCGGACGTGCCAATTTCTTAGACATCTTGTTAGCCTTATTGATGAGGTAAGAAAGCATCTCTTCAGTCACTTCGAAATCCGATATGACTCCGTCGGATAGCGGACGGATAGCCTTGATGTGGCCCGGAGTGCGCCCAAGCATCTCTTTGGCCTTTGTGCCGACAGCCAGGATCTGATTGGTCTTGATATTGACCGCCACTACCGAAGGTTCGTTGATCACGATGCCATGACCCTTCAAGTACACCAGAGTATTCGAAGTACCAAGGTCTATGCCGATGTCATTTGAAATTAATTTGTAAATTTTTTCCAACATAAAAAAATACAAGCACTAGGCTTTAGGCTTTTGCAATAATAAAAGTTCATTCAGTGAAATAATTTTGCCTTTTTCTTCTGTGCGTTTTTTTATTTCGATACCCCCTTCTTCTTTCATGCTACGCGTAGACACTACTGCTCGATAAGGAATACCTAAGAGGTCAGAATCGGCAAATTTTTCTCCTGGAGAGATCCCAGCTCTATCATCAAATAAAACTTGAATATCATTTTTTAATAAATTTTCATAAACTTTTTCGGCTTCTTGTAATACAGTTTCGTCATCACCCAAAGCAAGCAAATGAATTTTGAACGGTGCTATAGATTCTGGCCAAATTATACCTTTATCATCCGAAAGAACCTCTACAACAGCTCCCAAGAGGCGTGAGAGCCCTATACCATAACAACCCATAAGGACAGCGTGTTTCTGTTCTTTTTCATCTGTAAAAGACAAATCAAAAGGTTTAGAATACTTTGTTTTCAAATCAAAAATATTTCCGACTTCAATGGATTTATGCTCAACTAAATTTTCCTTTTTTAGATTCATTTGGCCCAAAACTTCATCGGTGCAAACTTCTTTATTTAAAGCAGTACCACTTTTTTCGTCTACATAAATAGTATCCTCACCCACGGATGTGATGGTCTGAAATTCGTGCGAATATTTTGAAAAAGTTCCACCCGAAGCAAAAGTCAGGTAAGTAAGATGACCAATACCAACCCTTTCAAAAATAATTTTATAAACACCCTTCATGGTTTCATAAAATTGTTCAAAGTCTTTTTGATCAGTATGAAAAGAATACATATCTTTCATCATAAATTCCCTGCCTCGGAGTATCCCAGACTTGGCGCGAAGTTCCATTCTGAATTTATTTTGAATTTGATAAATAGCAAGAGAAGAATTTAGCGGAAAATCTTTATATGATGAAAGAAAGTTTTTTAAAATCGGCACAACTATTTCTTCATGCGTGGGTCCAAGAGCTACCTCCCGCCCGGAAGTGTCGCTCACTTTATATAGATCATCCATGGCTTCCCAGCGACCAGTCTTTTCCCAATTTTCTTTTGGTTGAAAAGAAGACATTAAAACTTCTTGTCCGCCAACTTTATTCATTTCTTCTCTAATTATATTTTCAATTTTATTTAGTACTCGTAGGCCAAGTGGCAAATAACTATAAACTCCTGCCATTTCCTTATGAATAAAGCCTCCGCGAACAAGGAGCTCAGCGTTTTTTGACACTTCGTCTGCCGGTGCTTCTTTCCTCGTTTTAGTAAAAAGTTTAGATTGTCTCATGCCATTAGTTATATTGGTCATACTTGCATCTTAACGCAAATATAGCTTATTTGCAAAAGTATCAGCTTTCTGTTATATTACTCAAATGCCAAAAACAAAAGACGTCAAAGAAAACTCTGATACAGTCATAGAAAGAATGTTCAGAGCTGGGGCTCATTACGGGTATTCTAAAACCAAGAGACATCCCAGCCTTTCAAAATACATATACGCCACCAAAGACAAGGGAGATATAATCGACCTTGAGAAAACTAGCGCGATGCTCGAAGAAGCTTCAGAATTTGTAAAAAGCCTGGCCTCAACCAATAAGATCGTCCTTTTTGTCGGCACAAAGCCTGAGGCTAAAGAAATCGCCAAAAACGCCGCTCTTCCCCTCAATATGCCTTATGTGAGTGAACGCTGGATCGGAGGAACTTTGAGTAATTTCATTGAGATCAAAAAAAGGATTACTGAACTTGAAAATTATAGAAAAGATAGTGCTGAAGGCGCGCTAGATAAATATACTAAAAAAGAGCGAGGGGTCTTGGCGAAGAAAATGGAGAAACTAGAGAGATATTACGCCGGGCTTGTAGGCATGAATAAAACTCCTGATGCCTTATTTGTCATAGACGCGAAAGCGGAGCACATTGCCGTGACTGAAGCGAGGAGCAAAGATATTCCCGTCATTTCCCTTGTGAATTCAGACTCAAATATCAAAGGAATCGAATACCCGATAGTTGGAAATGATTCCAGCATGCCTTCGATCAAATTCTTTACCGAAGCCATAGCGAATGCCTACAAATCAGGCATCATCTCTAGTGCGCCTGCAAAAGCTTAAAGGTTAATCAAAATAAAATTCTTGTCACGAGACACATAAAAATTATGTCACTAAAAATAACAACTGAAATGATAAAAGAACTAAGGGATAGCACCGGTATTTCTGTAATGCAATGCAAACGTGCCTTGGAAGAGGCCGAGGGCGACATGAACAAGGCTTTGGCCATCTTGAAGAAGACCAGCTCTGACATAGCGCTCAAGAAAGGCAATCGTGAAGTAAAGGATGGAGCGGTCAACATAACCATGGCAGGCAAAAAAGCCGTGATCGTGTCCCTGCATTGCGAGACTGATTTCGTCTCAAGAAACGAAGATTTTACAACATTGCTCACGAAACTAGGAGACATCGCGCTTACCGACGGGAAAGATGCAATGAAAGAGAGAGCAAAAGATATGATCAACGCTATCATCCAAAAAACCGGAGAAAACATCCAGCTGGGCGAAGTATATGAAGTTTCTGGAGACATCCTAGGGGGTTATGTACACAACAACAAGTCGGGCGTAGTCGTCAGCCTCTCGGGGGGCAATGCGGAATTAGCAAGAGAGATCGCGATGCATATCACCGCCATGAAGCCTGAATACATTACAGATGCGGACATAGGTGAAGATGCCAAAAAGACAATGCTGGAAATTTTTGAAAAGGAAATTGCGCAAATTGACAAACCTGAAGAAATAAAGAAAAAAATGCTAACCGGCAAGATTACGACTTACTTCAAGGAAAAGACCTTGCTCGAACAGCCGTTCATTAAGGATGGCGATCTGACAGTCGGCAAACTACTCCAAAAGATGGGAGCAAAAATCAAGGAAGTAAAACGCTATTCCATATGACATATTTTATTTTAATTTTATTTTTTGGATCTCTATTTTCCATCATATTCATGATAAATAGGAGGCTGGCTTTTATCAGACAGCAACAGATCATGCATCACGAAGAAGTTCCATTCGAACTCCCCTACTTGAAGGAAGCCAAGCACATGACCGTGAAAGGACTAAAGAAAGTAGGCCATGTGGGACTGGTGTCTGTGCTCCGACTCTACTTCCAATCGATCAACTTTGTGAAATACAGATCGAAGGACCTGGTCGCGAGAATAAAAAACGCTGAGAGCGAGAATGGAAATGGCGAAAAGAAAGAGATTTCTAAATTCTTAAAGATCGTCGGAGACTACAAGCGCAAAGTAAGAGAAATCAAGCATCGGATCAAAAGAGAGGAGGATTTATGAATGTGATAGTATGTATGTAGTTTAAAAATTGCCGGCATAGCTCAGTTGGTAGAGCACTTCTTTTGTAAAGAAGATGTCCGGGGTTCGATCCCTCGTGCCGGCTCAAATGCTATAGTTATTGTCCCAACAGGACACCAGCGACAAGTCCTGCGGAAAGAGCAATACCTCCCATTATGAGAACTTTAAAACCCGATTTAATTAAGGGTTGTTTAGTAAATTTTGTAGTGCTCATCCCCAAGACAAAGAGCCCGATCAGAGTTATCGTTATTGAAAAAGGGATGGCATTATTGATGGGTAAGATAAAGTAAGCGAACAAAGGAATTATGCCTCCTAAAATATAGGCGAAAAACATAGATATTGCGCCTTTGACCGAAACTGTATCTTCTCCATCTGCAATTTTCAGCTCATGAATTTTCATTTCTTTCAGCATAAGATTGTGATTTTTGGAAACCTCTTCCGACATCTCGAGCGCTAGCTTTTCTGACCAGCCTTCTTCCAGATATATGGCTAGGAGCTCTTCTTTTTCTTCCCGTGGAAACTTCTCTAGTTCTTCTTTCTCTTCTTTTATCTTCCTTTCTTCCACTTCTTCCTGCGAACGATTTGAGAGATAAGACCCTATGCCCATCGAAATAGATTCCACCGCAACAATTACTACTCCGGCGAGGATAACGGTAGAATGATTGTTGCTCCCGATAGCTATACCGGTGATGGAACCAAGAGTTGACACCATGCCATCTTCCGCTCCGAAAACTACCTCTTTCAAAACATTAGATAAGGTTGATTTTTGATGATGGATGTAATCTTTATTGATTCTTCTTTCTATCTCCATGTCTTTTAATAATACACCTTATTTCTTTATTGAGCACCTATACTTTTCTTTAAATTCAAAATCCTTATAACTGATTGATCGATTCTTTCTTTAGATATTTCTTTATTTAACACCGCTTGTTTCAATCGATCGAAAATAATGATCGAATTCTTGGGAGTATAGGTATCAATAATAATATCGTTGCCAGCTTTAATAGATTCCACGGCTATGTCACTGACTGAGTGCCCTACTGAAGCCATTTCTATATCATCGGTAATAACTACTCCATTAAAACCAAGTCTATTTCTTAAAATTTCGGTTATAAATTTATAGGACAATGTCGCAGGCTTAGAATCCATTTCTGGTATGACAATGTGAGCGGTCATAATTGCACCAGTATTTTTATTGGTCAAGACTTTTATAAAAGAAGCTAAATTGATTTCTAATTCCGCAACACTGATAGGCAGTACGGACTCATCTGTGTGAGGATTTAAAACTACATTACCATATCCCGGAAAATGTTTCGCGACAGCTATTACCCCTCCTTTAAGATATCCATCTATCATGGCATTGGCGAGCTCTCCGGCAGTATTCGGACTTGCGCCAAAAGTTCGTTTATATAGGTAAGATTTATCGTTTGAAACATAGTCAACCACTGGCGAAAAATTCATATTAACGCCAAGATCTTTGAGCTCCGCAGCTCTATCAAAAGCAATTTGTTCTGCTGCTACCGTATCTGAGATTTTAGTTTGCGGTGTCAGTTCCTGTAGAAATTTGAAACGTATATTAATTCCTCCTTCTTGGTCAGTGCCAATGAAAAGAGGTATGGAAGAAATTTTTTGCAAATCGGAGATAAGTTTTTTTACTTGATTGCTGTCTTTAACATTTCTAGCCAGTAAATTGACCCCGCCAATATGATATTGAGTTACCATTTTTTGTATATGGCTATCTAAATATTGACCAACAAATCCAACCATTAACAGCTGACCAATTTTTTCATCTAAAGACATCCCACGAACTTGCAAAACAATAGGATCAATAACCTCTGGCTCTTTTTTCATCTCTTGCTCCTCTTGAACTAAACTGGTCTGTTGCTTTAGGTAATAAGTAAGGCCTACAGATATTCCAACAGAAAATATTATTAATATGTAAATTATTTTTTTATACATTTGTTTTTAAAAGAAAATAAACTACTTTTTTATCTCGGCAATTATATGATGACAGGCACCCACCGTCTTGTCGTAAATTACATTTTCTCTCACATAAACCTCGTCTAAAACTGCTTTTTTATAGCCATCGCAGAGTTCTTCACTCCCCGGCACACAGACATGCAACTCGCAAGAATCTATCAGCAAGAAATCGGCTTTGGAACGATTTTGCTCGTATAAATTTTTGAAAAATTCCCAACGGTCATAAGCCGGAATGATTTTTACTGGAGAATATGCCGTCACCATGGGCGATGAGGTAATTACGGTTTTGCCTTGTTCTTTCTTTAGTTCTGAATAGAAAGACCTGAATGACTGGGAGATGTGTCTTGGCAGTACGAAGAAAGTGGTACTAAAGAAGGTAATAACAATGAAAGTCGAGAGGAGTACCGGAAAGAAATAACCTTTAGACTTTTCATAGAAATAACTGATTGAAATCCCCGCCAATAAAGAGATAGCTGGGAAAATAGTGACAATATAGCGCGCCTCTTTATGCACTTCATGAAAAAAATACGCAAAAAATATCAAGAACCAAATAGAAAGCAAGAAAATCATATATTTTTTCTCCTTAAAGAATCCCCGAAAGAATGTCATATATAGAGTTATTAGAGAAAAGATGAACAACGGATTTTTAAGAAATAAGACATTTTCATAAAATCCGAGATGTCTAGCGTATATCCAGATCGAACCGCTTATCACTTCTACGCCCGCCACCAGTGGCGAAAAGAAATCACCATAAAAAATGTAGTTGGATGCCAAATATAATAATGAAATAATGAGGAATCCAGCGGAAAAATAAACGAACTTTTTAAAAAATATTTTCCATAAAGTCTTATCTTGCCAATTGAAATATAGAAAGCCGAGACAAATGATGGGGGCGAGCAATCCATACGGAAAGCGCGTCAGAAAACACAAGGCGGCAGTGAGACCTGCGGCAAAATAATATTCTTTGACGGATAAGAGATAAAGAGCGAGCAGACTAAAGAAAACTCCGAACACTTCAGTCATCGGAACAGTGCTAAAACTTAAAAACAAGGTGGATACACCAAGAGCAATACTCCCAAAGACTCCGGCAAAGGGTCGTATTCGCTCCCCTATCTTGTAGATCAGGTATAGCGATCCAGCGCCGGCTAAAAATGTTAAAATTTGCGCCCAGGCTATGGGAAAATGAATAATCTCTCCGAAGGAAAACAGAATCGGCAATATCGGCGGCCGAAAAAACTCCCACAAGCCGACAGAGCCAAGGGTGGCGAGATATTTTCCCATGCCAATGTAAACGGAAGCATCCCAGGCGATCTTCGCCGGAAACAGGACGTAAACTAAGCGAGCAAGGATCAGTATAAAGAATGTTGCAGAAAATAATCCGCGCGGGGTGGCCAAATTGAAATAAGTTTTAATTTTTTTGCTTATTAGCGAAACGTCCATATTTTGTTTCCAATAAAATTTATCATGAGAGATATCCCGATAGCCAGGATCCCCGAAATTATATAATATATTCCTAAAAATTCAGTCAGGATATACAGGAAAAATAAATTGACCGAAAGGGCAGACGTGCTGACCAGAAAAAAATTAACATATTTTTTCTCGATCTGTTCGCTTATTTTTTCACCAAAAGTCCATATTTTATTAAAAATAAAATTAGTAGAGAGGGCGACCAGAAAAGCGCAGAGAGCTGAAATAAGGTAGTAAATGCGGGCATATTCTGTCAAGATGTATAAAATAAATATATTTATAAAAGTTCCGATCAGACCGACGAAGGAAAACTTCAAAAACTGCCAAACGATTTCCTTCCTATACGGAAGATAACCAATCAAATTTTGCAGAAAATAAACGATTTCCCTGATCTCCGCCTTGCTTTTCCCTTCAACGCGATTGACAAAAGTAATTGGAACTTCGACCACATTTTTATACTCTGTCTTGACGAGAAGTTCGAGTAAAATTTTAAATCCTTTTGGATTGATTTCTTTATCGACTACAAGCTCCTTCCGTATCAGGAAAAAACCCGACATGGGATCTTTCACATTCACAAAAACTCTGGCGAGCAGGGTCGCCCCAAAGGACAGTATTTTCCTATACAAATTCCAACCCTCAATCTTGCCGCCTTTCACGTACCTGCTCCCTATGACTAAATCCGCATTCCCTGCGACAAGTGCGTACATTTGGCTTATTTTTTCTATCGGATGGCTGAGATCGGCATCTATGACTCCGAAAATATCTCCTGTCGTCACTTGAAACCCCTCCACGACTGCGGAAGAAAGCCCGAGTTTGCCAATCCGGTGAATTACCTTTAAGTTCTGGTATTTTTTCTTTAATTCTTCTATGACTTTTCCGGTTCCATCCGGAGAATTATCGTCAACAATGATGATTTCCGCATCTATGTTACTTTGTGCGAACTCTTGTCCGAGGCTGGGTATAAGTTTTTGTATGTTTTCCTTTTCGTTGTAGGTTGGAATTATTAAACTAAGTTTCATAAATGAAATTTAATTAACGCGCAGGTTTTTCTGCCGGCTTAGTATTCTCCTCTCCTTCCTCCACTAGAAAATCCTTTAATTGCGGAATTATAGTTTCGATCTCTTCGATGGTCTTGAAGCCCTGATAATTCTTACCATCGATCACCATGACTGGCACATTCGAAGGTATTTTATAAATGGAAATGAGGGCTTTGATGGCGGATAAATCAAGATCATAATCGAAGGAATAAATGCGCAATTGCGGGTATTTCTCGCGCAAGGCTGATAGCACAAATTCCTGTTTGACGCAGTCAGTGCATGTAGGATCGGGAGAATACATATACAGAATAAAGGAATTCTTGGTACCGCAACGCTCGCTTATCTTCTTCATCAATAGATAATCCTTGATCTCTAAAAGAGAGTAGTACTTTTTCAGGTATCGGATATCCGTATTGTCCGTAGCAAAGTTTTTTTCGCTATAATTTATCTTATCGGCAATATTATTGATTTCCTGAGAAAGCACGGAATTGTCCACATCCTTGCAAGACAATTCCTGAAGCAAGGAAAATTGCGTTTCTGAAGAAAGAATATCGATAGATATATTGTCCTGTATGCTCTTTAGCTGGTTAATCTTATTGTTGTAAAAATAATCAGTAATATAAAAAGCGCTAGCAAACAAGGTCAGTGTTATAAAAAAAACTATAATATATTTTTTCCAATCATTCTGCGATGTCATATAAAATTATCGCCAGCTTGGCCTCTCTGAGACTATGACATTATAAACGGCCTTCAAAAACCAGACCGGGGCTATGACGCTATACGTCACCATATACAGAATAATGAAACCACTCGGTCTGATACTGTTCTCGGCGATTTTTCTGCCGGCTAAAATTGAAAAGATGATCAGGAGGTAGCATACGACCAGGATGAGCGGTATGCTTTTTATATTGATATAGAACCAGTCAAACTTGGGAATATGCAACATACCGCCGAGGCCGACCGCCTGAAATTGTATTATCTTTTCAATGAGATAAGCATTAAATTTAGAAAGAAAGAAAAGAGATAAGAATATGATGCTGAAAATGGAAATGATACCGGAAGGCAGAGTGAGCAGAGATAAAGCTCCGAACTTCGGCCGCAATAATAAATGCCTGTAATCAATCAGATTCTTCATAAACCCATAGTACCAGCGTAGCCTTTGCTTATACAGCTTGTACAATGAATCCGGCGCCACGGTATAAACATAGGCATCATGGCAATAGTCAATGCGCAAATTATGCTGATGCATCCGGAGAGCGATCTCTCCGTCTTCGGTATTGTGCGCTTTCCTGAACCCTCCTATTTTGTCAAAAACTTCTCGTCTGTAAATAGGCAACGTACCCGGCGTCACATGTAATCCATTCAAGATACCGAGCATTTTCTTTACGAAGATTGACGCAAAATACTCAATTTTTTGTAAATTTTGCGAAAAACTTTTTGGATTATGAATTATGGTTGCCGGAATAACCGCCATGATGTCTTTATTGTCCAAAAAACATTGCACCATCCTGTTTAGGGCTTGCGGATGAACAAAAGAATCTGCATCCAAGCAAGCGACAAAATCTGTCTGCACATGCTCGAGGCCTAAATTTATCGCACTGTGTTTTCCTCCGTTTTCTTTGTGGAAAATTGAAATATTGGAATACTTCTCAAAGCGTTTTATGAAATTCCAGGTATTGTCCGTCGAGCCGTCATCAATAAGAAAAATTTTCAGCTTTTCTTTGGGATAATCAAGACCCAAAAGCGAACGTATTGTTCTATAAATTGTCTTATCTTCATTCCAGCAGGACACAATGATCGTTATGGAGGGGTGAAATTTCAGCTTGGTATTTCCCTTCCGGATAACTATTTTTTTTCTATTTTCGAAAAAGGTAAGTAAAAAAAACACCTGGATATATAAAGTCAGGAAAATCAACACATAGAAAATGACGTTTGAAATTGAACCCATATTGCCTGCTTCTCACTATTACATACTTTCTCCAGCCTTGTCATGATCACACGCACCGCATGGATCCATGCACTTTGTGCACTTGCAACCGAAAATGCCGGCAATAGCTGCGACACCTACTAATATATAAACGACAGCCTCAAGAGTTGGCAATTTACCCAAAAGCATGTAGACAACGTTCCAATCGCTGTTCATCAACATTCCTATACCTACCAGACCCCAATTTAGACCTCCGACTACGAGCAATATCTTGCCTATCATCGAAGTCACGCAACCCGCACTCCACTTGTGATCACAATTTGAATGACACATATTTGTTTAATTTCGCCCTCCGACTTCACGTCGGAGAAAGTTAACTAATAAAAAGGACCTTTTATTATTAAGTAATAATGCTCCAATTATAGCATATTTCGGGCAAAATGGGTATAATCGAGGGTATTAGCATTAACGATGGAAAAATCCATGGAAGAAAACAAAATTGAGATCGAGAACGAGATAATCAACAATACCGGAAATAAGAATCAATCCCAGATAGCCGGAGCAATAATCATAGCAGGGCTCGTCATCGCCGGAGCTATTTTACTAAAAGGAAATAACGCACCAGTTCCAACAAATAATGAGGTTCCAATCACATCCCTAGCGCCTGTCGGAAAAGGAGACAGGATTCTTGGAAATCCGAAAGCGAAGGTTGCTCTCGTCTTGTACGGAGATTTTCAATGTCCTTTTTGTGGAGCAGTCTACGGGTTGGAAGAGGACACAGAGGCGATTAAATATCTGAAGAACATTGATCCGAATTGGACCCCGTTTATGATAGGAGTAAAAGAATATGCGGAGGCGGGAGACGTACAATTTGTTTATAGAGACTGGGCATTCTTGGGAACTGAATCTACTCAATCTGCAGAAGCTGCAAGATGCGCCGGAGATCAGGAAAAATTCTGGGAATATCACGACTACTTATACGCCCATCAGAATGGAGAAAATAAAGGAGCTTTTTCTGATCCGAATCTGAAAGCCTTCGCTAAAACCCTTGGCTTGGAAGCAAGTGCGTTTGATAAATGCCTAGATGAAGGAAAATACGCGCAAGCGGTCGCGGACTCTAAGGCTGAAGGCACGAAAGCCGGAGTAACCGGCACCCCAAAAGGATTCATCCTGAAAAATGGCAAGATCGTCGACACCATCGGCGGCGCCGAATCAGGAACAACTGTAAGACAAAAAATTGAAAACGCGTTAAAGTAAATTTCTAATCAAAATATAACTGGGTACAATATTTTGACTTCACTCGGACAAAATGAAAGCAAGCTTTCGCTTTGCTCCTCGCTAGTCAAAATAATTCTTCAGCCTTGAGATCTTGTCGTGCGAGCGGAGCTTGTCGTGAACTTTGGCTTCGATCTGACGGATACGTTCACGAGTCACGCCGAATTCTTCCCCTACCCGCTCGAGGGTATGCTGAATTCCGTCTAGGAGCCCATAACGCATTTCAAGTATCTTACGTTCTTTAGGATTGAGTTCACCTAAAACTTCGCGAATCTGGTCGGACAAGATCCGGCGGGAAGATTCCTGGTCAGGGCGCAATATTTTATCGTCCGGTATGAAATTCTCGAGAGTGGATTTGTCGTCATCGTATCCGACCGGTTGTTCGAGGGACACCGTCTCTTGGGATATATTTTCAATTACGTGTATCTTCTCCACCGGGATACCCATTTCAGTCGCGATCTCTTCCGCCAAAGGTTCTCGCCCGAGGTCCTGAGACAAACGGCGATGGGTTTGTTTATATTTCGAAATGGTCTCCACCATGTGCACCGGTATGCGGATAGTTCGACTCTGATCGGCAAGCGCACGGGTGATCGACTGGCGGATCCACCAGGTCGCGTAGGTAGAAAATTTGTATCCCTTAGTCCAATCAAATTTCTCAACTGCTTTAAATAAACCCAAGTTTCCCTCTTGAATCAGGTCTAGCAAGGTCAGATTGGCGCTTCGGCCGACATATTTCTTTGCGATCGAAACCACTAGACGCAAGTTTGCCCGGGCAAGCAGATTCTTCGCTTCCAAGTCCCCGTGTTCGATACGCTTGGCAAGGTCCTTTTCATCACTTGCATGAATGAGCGGATACTGCCCAATTTCTTTCAAATACATTTGGATCGAGTCATGCATCGAAGACTTATTCAAGTCCTTATCAGTGAGATCATTGTTGAGATTGAGCAGGTTCCCGCCTTCCAAGACATCTATTCCCGCGATCGCAAACTTTTCGTAAAGTTCATCCAAGAATAAGATATTATTTTCAATATCAGGGAAAATTTTCAAAATTTCGTCGTAAGTAATGAAGCCTCGCTTGCGCCCTTTTTCGATGAGCTCATTCGCGATACGAGTCATACTCTCCGCCTTTTTCTCGGATGAAGACAGCTTTTTAGGTAGTTTTTTTGCAACTTTTGCTTTTTTCACCTTGATTTTCTTAACCTTTTTATTTATTTTTTTTGCTTTTTTCTTCATAATTTTCATTTGCTTAAACGACTATTTTTAATATTTTGTATTTTATTGTTGATTGCGTTCACTTCTTTTAAAACTTCTGCCACTTTTTCGGTATTTTTATTTTCTTCATAAAGATGCAGCTCCTTTATCTTGTGGCTAAGCTCTTCCTTTAAATATTCTTCCCGGAGGTTAAACAGCAATTCGGTCACATCTTTTTCTATAAAAGCCCCTTCCCCATAAAAAACTTCAGCTTCAAAAATCAGATCTTCCTTATTTTCTTTTATGCCCGTCAATACTTCCTCGGGCATTTTATTAAAAATTTCTGCTATCTCCTTTAATACTTGATCCGTATCTATTTTTTTCTCTTTCAAGGTCTTCTGCCAAAAAATTATCCCTAACAACTTGCGTAAAATGTAATCCTTCCTGAATATCCTTTCTTTTTTGCCCACCATCTCTTCTATGCCTTTATTTTCAGATTTCAATTCTTTTTCTACGGTTTTGAGCCTATCCCGGATATCGTTTTCACTTATGCCGGACTTATTGAATATGAGGGACACAAAGTGGGATCTCTTTACTGGGTTCTTTATTAAAGCAAGATAAGGTATTATTTTGTTCTCAATTTCCAATTTTGTCTTGAGCTTATCTTTGTTGTCCTTGGAAATCGACATATGCTTATCCACCAAAAATTCTATGATGTGTTTTGAATTTCTGATGACTTCCCGCCAAGCATCTGGCCCTTTTTTGGAAATCAGATCGGCCGGATCCATGCCTTCTGGTATTTCCGTAGCTTTGACATTCATGTCAGAGAACAAAGCGAGCGCGATAGGCGTAGCCCGCATCGAAGCATTGAAACCGGCCATGTCTCCATCAAAGATAAAAATAATGTTCTGGGACAATCGGCTGATAAGCCCGAGATTGTTCACGGAATTATTTTCCGATTTTTCCGAACTGACCAAGGCTGTACCGGAAGTAGCGACAGTGTTTCTAAAACCCGCTTGGTGGGATAGGATGAGATCAAACTGACCCTCTACCACGATGGAAAAGTCATTTTTCCTGATAGATTGCTTCGCCTTATCCAGACCATAAAGCACAGCGGACTTTTTAAATATCAAAGTCTCGGGACTATTCAAATACTTTGCGGATTTGCCGTCATCGGATAAGATCCTGCCAGAAAAAGCAATGACGCGGCCGCTCGAGTCCGAAATGGGAAACATGATCCGTCCGCGAAATCTATCGTACATTGCCTTGTTCGGCGCACCGAGTTCTGCTTCTGGTCTTTTAGCTAGCCCAGCCTTCTCCATGTCGCTATCGGTAAAATTTTTTGATTTCAGATAATCATACAATTTGCGCCAGTCTAGAATCGCATAACCGATCCTGAAATCCTTTATTGTCTTGTCAAGAATCCCGCGAGACTTCAAATATTCCCATGCATCCTTTATTTCTTTCTCAGCCTGAGGCTGATCCGCCTTTGGCGGAAAATTGTTTTCAAAGAATTTGGTAGCTTCCTCCATCACCAGGTAAAGCCTTTCCTTTTCATCTTCTTTTTCACTGACCGCCTTTTGATGTTCCCGGCTGTAAACTTCGAGCGGTACACCCGCTTTGTCTGCTAAAAGCTTGAGTGCACCCTTGAAATCCAGCCCTTCAAACTCCTCGACAAAGGTGAAAATATCTCCTGATGCCCCGCAGCCAAAACAATAATAGCTCCCTCGCTCTGGCGAGACAAAAAAGGAAGGGCTTTTTTCATTATGAAAGGGGCACTTGCCTTTCCAGCTCGCCCCAGCTCGCTCCAGCTTGATGTAAGAGGTGACAAGCGAGAGTATATCTATTCGTGATTTAATTTGATCAACTGAAGACATTGAAGTAAGTGTCTAATGACCTCACACTAATAAAGAAGACGCTCAGCCCTTATTAGTATTTCATTTTTCTACCTCTTTAATCTTGTTCTTGAACCCTGTTCCTGCTGGAATGAGTCGTCCAATGATGACATTTTCTTTGAGACCTCGGAGAGAATCCACGCCGCCCTTGATCGCATTTTCGATTAAGACACGATTAGTATTCTGGAAGGACGCAGCCGAGAGCCAGCTCTTGGTGCGTAGCGAGACTTCGGTAATACCGAGCACGACTGTTTCCGCTTTTGCCTCTTTGATGTGGAGTTCTTCGACTCGAGAATTTTCCTCGATAAATGCTGTATTTTCCACGATATCCCCAATTGAAAAATTGGTGTCGCCGGCATCTTTTATCTTTCGGCGCGAGAACATCTGGCGGATTATGATTTCGGTGTGTTTTCGGGAAATAGAAGCGCTCTGTAATTCGTAAACTTTGTTTATTTCTCGGATAATATATTTCTCGACTAATTCCTTGCCTCCATGTTTGAATATTTCAGCGATGTCCGCTGAACCATCGGTCAGAAGTTCCCCTTTCTTGACGCTGTCGCCCGCTTTCACGAGAGGTATGCGGTGAAAAGCTACGGTATATTCTATTTCGTTCGGCTTGCCATCGACTTTAGAGTCAGACAACACTTTAATTATTTTTTCTTTACCGTCCTTAGCTTTGATTTCTATGACTTCACCGTCGGTAACCGATACAATAGCCGGATTCTTCGGAATTCTTCTTTCAAATATTTCTTCGACGCGAGGCAAACCAGTGGTGATATCTGTTCCCGCGACACCTCCCGCATGGAAGGTTCGGAGAGTGAGCTGGGTACCCGGCTCACCAATAGCTTGAGCCGCAATGATCCCTACAGCTTCACCGAGCTCTACCAAATGATTGCGCCCAAGATCGAGACCATAGCAATTAACGCAAAGTCCGTGGACTGTACGGCAGGTTAGAGGAGATCGGACGAATACTTCCGTAAAGCCCGCGCCTTCGATATTGTAAGCTTCCTCTTTGGTGACGAGAAATCCTCGCTTGTAAACCACATTGCCGTTCTCGTCCTTTAAGTCCCCAGCCAAGACTCTTCCTCGGATATTTTTTGAGAGGGGAATTTCCATTCCGGAAATATTTTCGCGCGATACTATCTTGCCTTCTTTGGTACCGCAGTCTTCCTCAGTGATGACCACATCTTGCGCCACGTCCACCAATCTGCGGGTCAGATAACCGGCCTTTGCGGTATTGAGAGCCGTATCCGAAGCACCTTTACGAGCACCGTGGGTAATGACGAAATATTCAATCGGAGAAAGACCTTCCTGATAACAAGGAATAATAGGAAATTCCAGCGTCTTGCCTTGGTTGTTCTGGATGAGCCCGATCATGCCGGTCATCTGCATGAGGCTCGACATCGTGCCTCTCGCTTTGGAAGTGAACAGATCGTAAGTGGAACCAGTTCTGTCAAGCGTCTCCGGCAAAACTTTCTCCAAATCCTTCTTAGTGTGCGTCCAGATCTCTATGATCTTCTGATATTTTTCTTCCTCGGACAACAGACCCTCACGCCACTGCGAGACTATTTCTTCTTCTAATTTTTTGCCTTGAGCGATTATTTTGGGCTTCATAGGAGAAACTGAAATATTGTCGAGCCCCCAAGTTGTTCCTGAAACGGTGGAATATTTAAAGCCGAATGCTTTGATCTTGTCCAAGATCGACGGAGTCTTTTCCACGCCGGAGTGGACTATAAGCTCATCTAAAAGCATTGAAAGCCTGTCTTGTGTCATTTCATCGTTAACATAGGAAAAATCGGACGGGAGTATGCTGTTGAAGAGAAGCTTGCCGACTGTCGTGTCGAACATGCCCCCGTCAAATTTCTTATACTTCGGCTTGTCTGTGGCGAGAACTTTTACCTTGGCGCGGAGTGACACGATTCCGTAATCGTAGGCAGTAATTGCGGCATTAGGACTTGAAAAGTATTTGCCTTCACCCTTCGCTCCATCAACTGACTTCGTCATCCAGTAGCTTCCGAGCACCATATCCATGCGGGGATGCACTATCGGATCGCCGTTTTGCGGCTTGAGTAAGTTCTTGTTGGCTGCCATCAGTTCTTTTGCTTCCCATTGCGCTTCTTCCGACAGTGGAACATAGACAGCCATCTGATCTCCATCGAAATCAGCGTTGAAAGCTTGACAGACTAGAGGATGGACTTGAATCGCGTTTCCTTCTATCAAGATCGGATTGAAAGCCTGGATGCCCAAGCGGTGTAAGGTCGGAGCTCGGTTCAAGAGCACATATTTTCCAGCAATAACTTCTTCCAGCATCGCCCAGACTTCTGGAGAACGCTCTTCTATGAGCTTGTTGGCACCGCGGATATTGAATGCCAGTTCTGCCTGCAAAATTTTAGAAATTACGAACGGTCTAAAAAGCTCTAGAGCCATGTGTTTTGGCAAACCGCATTGATTTAGTTTGAGTTCCGGACCGACGACGATGACCGAACGTCCTGAATAGTCCACTCTTTTTCCGAGCAGGTTCTGGCGGAAGAGGCCTTGCTTGGATTTCAAATTGTCGGAAAGTGATTTGAGTGGGCGCTTCTGGGATTGGCTCATCGCCGCGCTGTCATTTTGCTTGGCGATCGAGTTGTCGATCAGAGCATCTACTGCTTCTTGGATAATTCTTTTTTCATTTCTCAATATTACGTCAGGAGCATTGATCTCTTTCAATTTCTTCAGACGATTGTTCCTATTTATGACTCGGCGATACAGATCATTGAGGTCGCTGGTCGCATGCCTGCCCCCGTCGAGCGCCACCATAGGACGGAGGACCGGCGGAATAACAGGAATTACCGTCAAAAACATCCATTCGGGACGAATGTTTGCATAAGTCATCGCGCGGATAAGAGAAAGCCTTTTCTGCAGCTTTTCTTTTTCTGCCGCGCTGGTTTTTTCGATCATTTTCTCTGTCAGAACCTTCAATTTATTTAAGTCAAGATTTTTGAAAATAGAATAGATAGCTTCAGCTCCGATATTCGCCTCAAAACAAGTTCCATATTTCAAGGAATAATGGTGAAAAGAAATTTCATTCAAAACTTTTCCTTCATATATTTCTCCAATCTCTTTTTTGGTGACTGAAAGCAGATTTTTCAATTTTTCTCGAGTCTCCTCATCATTGGAATTTTTAAGCTTTACCTTATATTCCTTGTTTAGGTTCTCAGTAAGGGTCTCTTTCTCCGCTTCGTGGACTTTGGTAATGATATATCCGGCAAAATATATGACCTTTTCGAGATCGGAAACAGAGATATTCAAAAGAATACTCATGCGGGACGGTACTCCGCGCAAGAACCAAATATGCGAAACGGGAGTAGAAAGCTCAATGTGGCCCATCCTCTCCCTTCGGACGATGGAACGAGTAACTTCGACTCCGCATTTTTCACAGATGATGTCCTTGTATCGGATACGGCGATATTTTCCACAATAACATTCATAATCTTTTTCCGGTCCGAATATCTTCTCATCAAAGAGGCCTCCTCGTTCGGATCGGCCGGTACGATAATTGATCGTTTCCGGTTTGGTGACTTCTCCAAAAGACCATTCTTTGATCTGTTCAGGTGAAGCGAGCCGAAGCGCAATGCTATTAAATTCTGTTATGTTTAAAGTTTTCATATGTTTTTTTAATAATATTAAGCTTCTTGCTCCACTTCGATCTTCAGATTCACATCGAGCGCCAACCCTCGTAGATAATTTAGAAGCACATTGAATGATGCCGGAGAATTTGGTGGTCTGATCGTCTCGTTTTTGATAATAGCGTCAAAAGTCGACGATCGACCGAGTATGTCATCGGACTTGATAGTAAGCATTTCGCGCAGTGTGAAAGCCGCGCCATAACCTTCGAGTGCCCAGACTTCCATTTCTCCGAATCTCTGTCCCCCGCCTTGAGCTTTTCCCCCTAGAGGCTGCTGGGTTATGAGAGAATATGGTCCGATAGAACGCATGTGAATCTTGTCTTCCACCATGTGGTGTAGTTTGAGCATGTACATGTAGCCGACGGCGACATCTTGTTCGAAAGACTCGCCGGTTCGTCCGTCGAAAAGTTTTAATTTTCCATTGGATGGCAATCCAGCTTTGGATAATTCCGCACTGATCTCCTCATGTTTCGCTCCAAGAAATGGAGGAACGATAGCCTGATACCCGAGACTGTTGGCGGCCATGCCTAAATGCATTTCCAGGATTTGTCCCAAGTTCATACGAGAAGGGACACCGAGGGGCGACAGTATGACGTCGATCGGAGTACCGTCCGCCATATAAGGCATGTCTTCCTCCGGAAGAATGGTGGAGATGACTCCTTTGTTCCCATGGCGTCCGGAAAGCTTGTCTCCGACGGAAATATTTCTGATCTGCGCAACTTCAATGACTATCTTCTTGATAATTCCTGCTTCGAGTGTGTGTCCTAAATCGCGAGAAAAGATCTTCACGCCGATAATGCGTCCGCGTTTGCCGTGCTCCACTCGGAGCGAAGTATCTTTGACGTCGCGCGCTTTTTCCGCGAAGATTGATCGAAGCAGGCGCTCTTCCGGAGTGAGCTCGGTCTCTCCTTTTGGCGTAATTTTACCCACCAAGATGTCATTTTCCCTTACTTCCGCTCCGATGCGAACAATGCCGTCTTCATCGAGATCCTTCAATTTGAGTTCGCCCACATTAGGTATATCTCGGGTAGTGATTTCGGGTCCTAATTTAGTATCGCGGACTACGCAGGTAAATTCTTCCACGTAGACGCTGGTAAATTTGCTTGCCTTTACTAGGCGCTCAGAGACAATTATCGCGTCTTCGTAAGTAGATCCGGACCAAGAAAGAAAGGCCACGAAAATATTCTGACCGAGAGAAATTTGCCCGCCTACTGTACTGCTCGTATCCGCCAAGACATCGCCCTTCTTTACCTTGTCGCCGACATTGACGAGTGGACGCTGATGAAACACAGCAAAGTTGTTATTCCTCATGAAATTGACGAGATCATACGTCTTCGAAGCTTTTTCAGATTTTCCTTTGACTGTGATCTTCTTGGCATCCAAGTAAGAAACGACGCCATCCTCTTCGGACACGATCAATCTGCCTGAATATCGCGCCGCCATTTCTTCCATTCCTGTCGCAATAAGCGGAGCTTCTGGCAATACGCACGGCACAGCCTGCTTCTGCATGTTTGATCCCATGAGCGCCCGATTCGCGTTGTTGTGTTCCAAAAACGGAATCATCGAAGTCGCCACGGAAAAGGCCTGGTTTGGAGCAACGTCGATAAAATCCACTTCTTTCTTGCTGACTGCGCCCGGTTCGGTCTTGATCCTGGCTTCTACTTTTTCTTCGGTTATATTTCCATTAGAGTCATAAGGAATTCCTGCATGAGCGATGTTGTATTTTTCCTCTTCCAGCGCATTTAGATACACGACTTCGTTGGTCAGCTTTCCATTTTTGACTTTGATGTATGGAGTTTCGATAATTCCAAATTCATTTATCTTGGCGTAAGTCGAAAGGTGTAAGATGAGTCCGATGTTCGGGCCTTCCGGCGTATGAATCGGGCAGACTCGCCCATAGTGGGAAGGATGCACATCGCGGACTTCTAGACCAGCTCGCTCGCGAGTGAGACCGCCTGGTCCGAGCGCGGAGAGTGTACGCAAATGCTCTATTTCGTAAAGCACATTCTCTTGCGCCATGAATTGAGAGAGCTGGTTGGTGGTAAAAAATTCTTTGATACGGGCTTGGAGCGGGCGCTGGTTGATGATCGCAATCGGCATCGCCGTATCCACATCGATAATCGACATTCTGTCTTGGATGTTTCTCTTGATCTGCATCATTCCGGTGCGTACTTTCTGTTGCAAGATTTCACCTACAAATCGCACACGCCTCTGACCCAAATGGTCTATGTCGTCGCTCTTCGCGTCTGGAGTGTTGTTCAAGGTGATGATATGCATGATCACTGTCACTAGATCGTCCTTGGATATGGTCCTCCTGGCTAGTGAAGCCTCATCAGTAGCCTTATCAAAGCGTTTATTGAATCTAAAACGGCCGACCGGAGAAAGATCATATCTCTCTGCGGTAAATAGAGAATTGATGAACTCCTTTGCATTTTCGGCAGTGGCCATATCCCCGTCTCGAAGGCGCTTGTAAATTTCAATATATGAATCGCTCACGCTTTTGACTCCGTCCTTAGAAAGGCAAGTTTTGATCGTCTCCTCGAAAATGGGACTAGAGGAAAAAGCCTTCAGTATAGCTTCATTGCTCTCATAGCCGAGCGCTCGCAAGAGCGCTGTGGCAGGAAATTTTCGTTTCTTGTCTATGCGCACATAGATCGCACCATCTGATTCCGACTCTATTTCGATCCAAACTCCGCGGGCAGGAATGATTTTAGCGCCGAAATATCTATTTCCTTTACTTTCTGATTCAGTAAAGAAAACCCCGAAGCTCCTAGCGAGCTGTGGCACAATGACGCGCTCTACTCCGTTTATGATGAAAGTTCCGTGCGCAGTCATCAGAGGAAATTCGGACATGAAGATCTCCTGCTCCTTTACCGTACCTAAAATTTTATTAGTCAATTTTACCCGAGCTTTCAGCAATCCTTGATAGGATAGTTTGTTTATTTTTGAGTCATTTTCTCCAGTCTTGGACTCACCCAAGGAATAAGATGTGAATTCAAGCTGAAACTTTTTTGCTGAGTAATCGCTGATGGCAGAGAATTCTTTGAAAACTTCTCCAATGCCGGTTTTCACCAGCCAGTCAAAAGACTTCATCTGAGCTTCGATCAGATTTGGAAATTCGGTTAAAGGCTTTTTATATCTGGAAAAATACTTCTTGGGACGACTGCTTATCGTATGCATGAGTGATTTTTAAAGAACGAAGTGATTATAAAAATCCCATCCCTCACTTGATTGCAAGTGAGGGATAAGAAAACTACAGTCACTAAGTTCCTTAGTTTTCTAAATTTATTTAGATGATTAAGTTAAAAACCTGGTAATAGACAACCAAGATTGCATCCGATACTCAATCAATGAATCCTATTCACCCTACTCTATTTCCCTTTTTTTGTCAAATACACGTTGGGGATTATTAAAAACAAGAAGGTTTTCTATTCCTAATATCCAATTTTTGTGCATATGCTAGGATTTTGGATAAGGGATAGATTTAAGACAAATGAAAATGTTTCTTTAATTTTTCATCTCTTAAAATACTTTCTGCAGTCAAAACTTCCACATACTTCCCTATTCCAAAGAAATCAGCGATAAATATTATTTCATCTTCACAGGGGTAGGGACAAACCCAAGCAGATTTTTGAAATTGGAAAAAATTTAGTTCTTTCAAGTGATGTCGTAGGGCTTCTCGCCCTTTTGTAAATCTCATGGGAATATCAAACATTACCAATCTCCATTTGCCATCCCATCTTTTGGGCTTGTTGATCTTCATAAGATCAATATCGAAAGCTCTTAATCTACTTTCTCCTTTTTTAGTAATTTTTACTATAGTTTTTCCATTCTTGTCGTATATATATTCTATAAGCTTTTGACGCTTCATGCTGTAAATAACGCTACTGATTTGCTTATTGGAATATTCTTTGGAGCCCTTGAACATTTTAAATACTTGCACTGCATTACCCAAAGCTCCTACCCCAATCACAATTATAGGTACTGAAGCAACAGCTAATACACAAAGAGCAACCACGGCAATTTTTGCCCCTTTAGTGTCAGAATTTAAAAAATCTTTTAGCCTTTCCTTATACTCATATTTTTTCATATATCCAATATTCTAGCATATGCGGAATTATTAGATAAACATCATGGGTTAGAAATTAAGTTTTTAACTTATATTTTTCTAATTGGAAATACAAACCCGCATCATCACTTGATTCTTTGTCAAATAAATCATATTGGAACGTATTCCTATCTAAACTCAATTTGGAATCATACCCTATAAATGCACCTTGCGGATGTAAAACTCTTTGAATTTCTTTTTCTACGTCAATCCTATATTCTTCTTTCATAACTCCCTCTAACTGGCTGGCAAACAAACTGACACTTCTGTCAGGCAACCGTCTCAAAAAACTTAAAGCATCTGCTTCAACTATTGTGTGAGGAATTCTTGCTGATTTTTTTCTTAAAGAATCTAAATTCTGTTTGGTAAATTTAATTACACATTCAGTAAAATAATAAGGTTCAACTCCAACATACGAATTAGCACTCGAAAGTAATGCTATCTCATAACCAGTTATTGTATCTCCGGGTCCTATATCTACAATGATTTGTCCGACAAATGGTGTAAAAAATTCTCTCAATTTAACATTTTCTGGTATTCCCCTTTTTATATCTCTAGCTACACCATCTTCGCCAGACGGACGTATTTTCTTATAAAATTCTCTAGACTCTAAAGGGAGTGGGGGCTTAATACCTGGAATTATATCTCCTTCATTAATTACTTGATAAGGATTAAATAAGTCAGGATTCTGTGATTGAAATTCATTCATATATTTTTACTTCTTTTTCTTCCATTCGTTGATTTTAGCATGATTTCCGGAAAGCAAGACTTTTGGAACTTTATAATTTTTACCTTTGTATTTTAAAACTTCTGGACGAGTGTAAACTTCACTACTTGAGACTCTTTCTTCTTCTAGTGATTCATATTTTCCTAAAACTCCCGGAATCTGGCGAGAAATGGAATCTATTAAAACCATAGCTGGAAGCTCCCCACCTGTCAGCACATAATCCCCTATTGAAATCTCTTCTGCTTTGAGAATTTTCTGCACCCTAGCATCTATGCCTTCATAGCGTCCAGAAATTAAAACGATGTCAGTATATTTTTGTTTAATTATTTTTTTTGCATAACTTGTTTCAAACTTTTTCCCGGAAGTTGAAAACAAAATAATCTTTACTTTTTTGCCCTTCGCTATGCCGAGGGCCTTCGCCACTGCTTTGAGCAGTGGCTCGGCTTTCATCACCATACCCGGCCCACCTCCGTAAGGTTTATCGTCTACTGGCTTGTAATTATTTTTAGGTGCTTTAATAAAGTCTCTAGGATTATAGAACTTTATAGAAATCTTTTTATCTTTTATTGCCCGCCCTAAAATAGACTCCTTCAGATAAGAATCGAACATCTCCGGAAAAATAGTAACTACATGAAAACGCATTTCTTATTTTATATCCCCTTCAAGTCTTCCATTGCTTGATCCACGGTCTTGAGCGAGCTTGGAGCGCTAGCCGAGCCCATTGGGCGCTCTGGTCGAGTGCTTCCTTCCGGCTCATTGATTTTCAAATTTACCCGAGCATTGTTCTTCATGCCGATGATTCTAAGTAGGGTGCGAATTGCTTTCGCGGTGTTGCCCATTCTGCCGATAATCTTGCCCATGTCCGCTGGGTTGACAGTGAGAGTGATAAGCACTCCCATTTCATCCACTGTGCGATCGATCTTTATGTCATTAGGATTGTCTACTAGCGCCTTGACTACATACTCCAAAAATACCTTGTCTGCATCGTTTTCCATAACTTTTATAAATATTACTTACCTTAATAAATCATGCAGTGTTCCGACGTAACTGCTTCTTGTATTATAACTAAATAAAATTTTATCGCAACAAGAACCTCACCCCCAGCCCCTCTCCTGACAGGAGAGGGTGGCCAATGGCCGGGTGAGGTGAATTATTTCTTTGCTTTTAATTCTTTCCTTGCGACTGTTGGCTTTTTCTTTGGTAAAACATTCACTTTTTTACCTTCTATTACTTTATTTTGCACCAAAAAGTTGTGCATAGTATCAGAAAGCTTCGCTCCCTTAGAAAGCCAGTGTTTTATCCTGTCATCGGCAAAACTTACTCTAAGTTTCTTGTCTAAAACCTTTGGATTGTAAGTGCCGAGTATTTCCAAAAATCTTCCGCTCTTGGTGCTGTTTTTAGAATCAGTCAAAACCACGCGAAAAGCCGGATCGTTCTTTCTTCCTATTCTCTGTAATCTTATTTTTAACATGGTCTCAGCTTAACATAAATTACAAAAAAGGCAATGTATTTCAATTTTTATGCTATATTAACTAGGTGAAAAACTCAAAAAATAACCCCAGCAACAGATTAGAGGGTATTATATCCATTACTTCAAAAGGAACAGGATATGTAGCTGTTGGCGACCTGCCTGCCGGTAGGCAGGGAAAAAATAATAATCAGGATCCAGAAATTGATTCAAAACACCTCAATACTGCACTGCATGGAGACACTGTAGAGATTGTTCTGCATCCAAAAGGAAAAAATAGGCAGACAGCAGAAGTATCAAAAATAATTTCTCGGGCAAAAATTGGTTTTGCTGGAGTTTTGGAATTACAAGGTAGCATGTTCTTCTTAAAACCTGACGATACGAAAATGTATACGGATATTTTAATTCCTGAAAATATGTTGAACGGGGCCAAAGCTGGACAGAAAGTTTTTGCAGAAATAGTCTCTTGGACGGACCCTCGCAAAGCTCCAGAAGGAAAAGTAACTAAAATTTTAGGCACACCTGGAGATAATGACGCGGAAATGCACGCCATCGCAATAGAAAAAGGGTTTGATTCAAAATTACCAGAAAAAGTATACAGAGAAGCAGAAGAAATAAAAAAGGGTGGCATAAAAGAAAGTGATTATGCGGGACGCCGTGATTTTAGAAAAATTTTAACCTTTACCATTGATCCAGCAGATGCAAAAGACTTTGATGATGCGATTTCTTTTAGGAGAATAACCTCACCCCAACCCTCTCCTGGAGAGGAGAGGGGGAAAGCCCCTTCCCCTTTCCAGGGGAAGGCGGGGGATGAGGTTTTCGAAATAGGCATCCACATCGCCGACGTTTCGCACTATGTAAAGGTGGGTAGTGCTCTTGATAAGGAGGCACGTGAGCGTGGAACTTCGGTATACCTAGTAGACAGAACCATACCCATGCTTCCAGAAGAACTTTCAAATGATTTGTGTAGCCTGGTGCCAAATAAAGACAGACTCACCATGAGCGCAGTTTTTGTTATTGATAAAAATGCAAAAGTAAAAAGCGAGTGGTACGGACGCACAGTAATACATTCGCAGAAAAGATTTACTTATGAAGAGGCAGAAGAATCCCTCGGCCATAGACCGGCCACGGGCGAGGCAATCAAAAAGACTGGCGATCCCCTACACAAAGAATTAGCAATTTTAAATAATTTAGCAAAACTCTTAACCACTGAAAGATTTAAAAATGGTGCCATATCGCTCGAGCAAGAAGAAGTAAAATTTGTTTTAGACCCTACGGGAGTGCCGATAAAAGTCATCACCAAAGAACGCGGTGATTCAAATAGACTAGTTGAAGAATTCATGCTTTTGGCAAACAAAAAAGTTGCTGAAATACTTTCCAAAAATCTTTCTCTTTATCGCATTCATGATCTTCCAAGTAAAGAAAAAATGGCAGACCTCGCATATTTTTTGCGAAGTTTAGGACATAAAATATCTTTGGTAAACGGAATTATTTCAAGTCATGAAATAAATAAACTTCTAAAAAAATTAGAGGGTAAAAATGAAGAAGGAACAGTAAATAGAGCAGTCATCAGGTCAATGGCGAAAGCGATTTATTCCACAAAGAACATCGGGCATTATGGTCTGGCATTTGAATATTATACACATTTCACTTCTCCTATTAGGCGGTATCCAGATATAATAGTACACAGACTTCTCACTGATTATTTGTCTGGGAAAAAAGTAAGTAAAGAACATTTGTTAGAATATGAAAAGACTGCGCGAATTTCTTCCGAACAGGAAAAACGTGCATCAGATGCTGAACGAGCTTCTATAAAATACAAACAGGTGGAATATATGTCAAAACGCACAGGTGAAAGTTTTGAAGGAGTAATAAGTGGAATCACAGAATGGGGCATCTATGTGGAAGAAACAGAAACAAAATGCGAAGGCTTGGTGCGAGTGAGAGATATGAAAGACGACTTTTATATTTTCAATGAGAAAAAATTGGAATTGGTCGGACAAAAGAGAAAAAAGAAATATAAATTAGGAGATAAAGTCAAAATAAAAGTAAAAGGGGTTGATTTGGAACGAAAAACAATAGATTATATTTTATTATGAGAAAAAAAATCGGATTATTGGTGTGGGGTATGTTTCCAGTGATACTGGGTATTTCGCTTGTTGCACTCACCACTCTTGCTTTCAAAAATACAGATTTTGCAAAAATATGGGAATCTAAAAGCAATACCGCCACAGTCTCGCAATCTTTCATTTCAGCAAAAGATGCGAAACCAAAATATTTCTATCTAAACAATGGGGAGGAAGAGCCCAAGGTAGGAGCGGCTGCTTATCTGGTCGGCGACTTGAATACTGGCGAAGTGATACTCGCTAAAAATCAAGACAAGAAATTCCCAATCGCCTCCGTGTCCAAACTCATGACCGCGCTAGTGGCCGATCTAATCTCGCCCCCGGATGACGTCGTAGAAATAAGCAAAAGATCCTTGGCAACTTACGGTTCAAACGGCAATCTTCGAGATAGAGAGAAAATACAGACGAAGGAGCTTCTCTACCCTCTCTTGCTCGAATCAAGCAATGATGCGGCCGAAGCCCTGGCAGAGCATTTTGACAGAGAGACATTCATCGCCAAGATGAATCAGCAGGCGGAAAACCTAAAAATGTCTTCGACTACGTATGAGGACCCAAGTGGGCTCTCTGCACAGAACCAATCTACCGTTTCCGATCTTTTCAAACTGACTGGATACTTGAAAGAACAAAGGAGTGGCCTCCTTGATATCACCACCACGCGCAGTTATTCGAACAAGACCCACAGCTGGTCTAATATCAGCCAGTTCTTGGATAAGGACGGTTACTTCGGCGGAAAGAGCGGATACACCGATCCGGCCAAACAGACGGTGGTCTCCCTTTTCAACCTGCCGCTCGGAGAAACCGGCGTTCGCCCGATCGCAATCACTTTGCTCCAAAGCCCTGACCGCCGGAGTGATGTAGAAAATATCTTAAACTACTTGAAGAAAAATATTTACTACGGAGGACCAGCGGACGCAAGCACGAATTGGGTAGAAGAAAAGATAGGAACGCCGAACATAAAGGATCCGAATTTTATAACACTCACTTTCGGAGGCGATATAATGATGGACCGCGGAGTCAAAAATTCAGTCAGGAAAAACTTCAATGGGGATTACTCCAAGCTTTTTGAAAAATCGAAGGTATTGAGAGACATATTGAAAAAATCCGACATTGTCTTTGCTAATTTGGAGGGGCCGGCATCGAACAAGGGCGCCGACCTTCGAAATTTGTATTCATTTAGGATGGATCCCGAGACAATTCCGGCCTTGAAAGGAGCAGGCATCAGTGTGCTCTCGGTCGCCAATAATCACATCGGAGATTGGGGGCGGTTAGCGTATATTGATTCCCTCTCGCGCCTCACGGAAAACGAAATACTTTACACCGGTGGCGGCAACACCAAAGAAGAAGCTGAAACTCCGGCAATCATTGAAAAATACGGGATGAAGATCGGATTTTTGGGCTTCTCTGACGTCGGACCCACTTGGATGGAGGCAGGCACAGATAAAGCAGGCCAGCTACTAGCGAGCGATCCACGCTTTGATGAAATAGTAGCAAATGCCGCAAAGCAAGTGGACTATCTTTTGGTTTCCTTTCATTTCGGCGACGAGTATAAACCAAAGCACAATGCTAGACAGGAATATCTAGCGCATAAAGCCGTAGACGCCGGCGCCAAAGTAGTCATCGGGCACCATCCGCATGTCATCGAAGACACTGAAGTTTACAGCAGAAAAGGTTGCACTCAAAGTTCGTGCATGAGCTACATTATTTATTCGCTCGGAAACTTCATCTTTGACCAGTCTTGGAGTGAGCCGACCATGCAGGGTATGCTTCTCGAAATGAAATTGAGTCGAAATGGCGAGATAGCGGTGAAAAAAAATACAATGGAGCTAAACTCCGCCTTTCAGCCGGATCAAATTATGGAAGGTAAGGAGGAGAAGGTGAAGTTCCCAACTCCATAAATATACATAAATCCACCAATCCCATCAAAATCAGCTCGATTTTGATGGGATTAGGCAGTTTTAGGGTGAAAAACTATGTTTTCCCCTCCCCCTTAACAAGGGGGAGGTTGGGAGGGGGTTCCTCTACTTCGCAATCTGGGTCGCCTCTTCGAACTTTACAGAGAGGAGTTTGGAGGCTCCATTTGCGCCTATTGTCACCCCGTAGAGCACACCAGCGCGGGACATTGTCTCGCGGTTATGAGTCACGACGATAAGCTGGGAATGTTTGGAAAGTTTTTCCAACATATCCCCATATTTTCGCGAATTTGACTCATCAAGTGCCGCATCTGTCTCGTCGAGCACCAAAAATGGTGGCGGATTTACTTGCGACATAGCAAAGAGAAGCGCGATGGATGTGAGAGATCTCTCTCCGCCTGAGAGCGCATGGAGCTCTTTGACTTTCTTGTGAGGCAAAGAAACATTTATTTCTATCCCCTGCTCTGGAATTGCTTCTTCATCTTCTACAAAAGAATCTTCATCAAACTCTTCGTCCGCCTCTTCGGCGGATCGCCGTTGAGGCGATCTTCTCTTATTTTCAACCACAGAAAGAGACCCTGTCCCCCCACCAAACATTAATGCGAAAAATTCTTGAAATTCTTTATTTATTTTTTTGACGCCTTCTTTGAATTCTATATCTATTTTTTCTTTCAGTTCTGCTATGAGTTTTTGCAAAGATTCTATACTTTTAGTTAAATCTTCTAATTCTTTTGTTAAAAATTGATCCCTCTCAGAGACTTCTCTAAATTCTTTCATCAGTTCAGCGCTGTTACCCATACCCGCATCTTCCAATTTTATTTTTATACGGTCTATTTTTTTCTTTTGCTCTTCTTGAATATTTATATCTACATGCTCTTTGGTTTGATAATCCTTATAAGCCAAAATCTCCTGCCCGATAAGCGCCACACCTTCTTTTATTTCGTTGGAAAAAGCTTCGGTTCTTACTTTCAAACTTCCTTCTTTTATATTCACAAGCTCTAAAGCCGAAGCGAGCTCCTGGTGCCTGACTTTAAATTTAAATTTCTCTTTTTCTAGATCACGCAAAGCTTCCAGCTCTTTGTTTATTTCTTTTTTTATTGTCTCTATTTGAATAGTTAATTCTTTCTCTTTATTTTCTATTTCTTTTATTTCGGCTGAAATACTAGCTTGCGAATTTTTTAATTCCACCAATTCTTTCTCATTATTTTGACTGTTTTCTATCTGCTCGAGGCTTACATCTCCTAGTTCTTTTCCGCACGTCGGACATCGGCCAGAAATCTTGACCCTATTTTGCTTGGCCTCTATCATTCCTTCAATGCGCCCGAGTTTTCTCTCCATCTCGCCTTTTAATCCGCGGATTTCATTGAGTTTCTGTTCAACTTTCTTCAACTCTTCTATTTTTTCGCTTCCTTTTGCAGACTCGCTCTCTCCACTGTCAGAAATTTTTGGCAAAATAGTTTTAAGTTCATTTGAAATTTCCCGTCTTTCAACAAGCAAACTATTTTTTTCTTTTTCTAAATACAAACTTTCTTTTTTTAAATACTCTCTGTAGAGATTTGCAAGCTCTGATTGCATTTCTTTAACCTTCTCAAATTTCTCTACTTGTTTCTTTAGAAAATTAAGGTGTGGAGCGTTCTCCCTACGTAGCATCACCACTTCTTTCATGTTGTTTTCTGTTTTTTCCAGTTTTCTGACAGACTCTTTTATTTTATATTGGAAAATTTTAAGCCCGAGTGCATCTTCTACCATTTCCTTCCTATCTTTAGAGCTTGCATTCAAAATCCTGTCAGCTTCACCCTGTGAAATGATGTGATGCCCGCTTGAGCCAATATTCACTGATGCCAAAAGATTGTGAATATCTTTCAATCTCACATCTGTGCCATTGAGGCTGTATTTATTTAATCCATCCGAAAAAACTTCGCGTGAAATGCTGATAGTGTCATAATTCAAATTTATATTGTCGCCCCCGTCATTTTCAAGTTTAAAAATTTTATCGGAATTATTAAAATATATTTTCACAGTTGCGTGGGATCCTTTAGGCAGATTCTTTGAACCCTTAAAGATAAGGTCAAGGCCGGATTTTCCACGCATAGATTTCATGGACTGCTCGCCCAGGACATAACGGATAGCCTCTACCACGTTTGATTTTCCAGATCCATTCGGACCCACCACGCAAACGATAGGATTATCAAATTCCAAAACTGTTTTTTGGGAAAAAGATTTAAAGCCATTTAATTCTAAAGTCTTGAGTCGCATAATTTATCTAATCCAGCCAATTTTTTACCTTTAATGCCGCTTCGGCCGCTTTTTGTTCTGCTTCTTGTTTGGACTGACCTTTGCCTTCGGCTATCATGTTTGAACCGAAATAAATACCAATGGTAAAATGCTTGTCGTGATCCGGCCCTGACTCATGGAGTACTTTGTAGGCGGGCGTAAAGTTTACGAATTCCTGTGCTTTCTCTTGAACTAAAGACTTCGCATCGCGCCAAAGTTTTTTTGATACTATTTCTTCTGTCTTGGGTAAAATAGTTTTGTGGACAAATTTCCCCACGACCTCAATCCCCTGATCCAGATACAAAGCCCCTATGTATGCCTCGTAAGTATTCGCGAGGATATATGACCTGGCTTTGCCGTTATCTTTCGCCTCACCTTTAGATAAAAGCAAGTACTCATTCATGCCGATATTAGAGGCAATTTCAGAAATAATGACAGCATTAACCAAGGCCGAGCGCAAAGCGGTCAACTCGCCTTCGGTATAACTAGGATATTTTTTATAAAGAAAATCTGTCACGATAAGTTCCAGAATCGCATCACCCAAAAACTCCAGCCGCTCATTGTGCGAAAGCCTGGTCCCCGGATTTTCATTTATGTAGGAACGATGGATAAATGCCTGTTCCAACAGCTTTTTATCTTTAAAAGTTATTTTTGTTTTTTTCTCGAAATTGGAAAAATCAATCATAAAGTTATTTTTTGCTTATAATTTCAACTGCCTTGGCAATAAGTGGGATGATATCGTTATAAATGCGAAGCTCCGGAATTTCCTTCATCTCAAACCACCTCGCACCGTCTAGCCCTCCTGACTTCTCCAGCTCCAACTCCTTGTACTCGCTCGAAGCTAGAAAATATTCTACTTTTTTTAGGCTTTTGCCTTTTTGGGGATGGCTGGCCACATATTCATTGGTCCCGAGCTTTTCTTCTATTTGAATATCGAGCCCGATCTCTTTCTTGATCGCTTTTGAGGTGCCTTCTCTTATGTCCTCCCCCGCCTCAACTTTACCCTTTGACAAGGTCCAGTAGCCGAATACGTCGTGCACCAGCCCAAACAAAATATTGCCATCCAGTTTTGCATATACGAGCGCACCCCCGAGGTTTTCCACCGGCAGTTTCGCCACATCTACTTGTTCCGATTTCTTGGACTCCGCGTGTTCTCTTTTTTTACCCGAGGTTTTTTGATGTCCTTTGTCTGGCTCACCTATCTCCTTGTATACTGCCCCGAGCACACCATTTACGAATTTACTTGAGTTCTCTCCGCCGAAAGTTTTCGCGAGCTCGATCGCTTCATTGATCGCCACTTTGGGAGGCACTTGGGACCTGTCGCCGAAAAGAAGTTCAGTCAATCCAATCCTTAGAATATTTCTATCAACTATTGATATTTTATCTATCGGCCAGTCTGGCGCAGCTTTTTCTATTATCTCATCTATCGTAACTTGTTTTTTAAGAATTTCATCTAGAAGCGAGAAAACAAAAGCGTCGTCTTCGAGACCGGGCGCAAATTCTTTCATGTTTCGGCGCAACGCATTTTTTATCTCTTCAGCTGAAGAAACATCCACTTTTTTTTCTGCGGGTAAGAAATCCCACTCAAAAAGCGTCTGAAGAACTATTGATCTTGAAAGGTGCCGATTTGCCATAAATTAATGAACGTAGAGAATATAATTTATGAGCATCCTGAGCGCACTATGGCGCAAAGGGAGTCATAACTAATTCTTTGCTTCTGCCTTTTTTGCCTTTTCTTTCTTTTGCTTCTTTTCAGTTTTCTTTACCAAATCCAAAACTTTTGTTCCCCGGTAGTACCCGCAAGACGCGCATACCGTATGGCGTCTTTTTAAAACCTGGCAATTTTCGCACTTGGCAAAACTCGTACTCTCTAGGGCATGATGCGAACGCCTGTTTCCTGTATGTGATTTTGTGCTCCTCATTCGTACTACCATAATAGGCTTATACTAGCATATTGAAACTAAAATACAACCCCCTAATCCCTCTTATCAAGGGGGACTTGCTGAATTTTCCCTCCCCTGACAAGGGGAGGCTAGGAGGGGTTTTTAAAATTTAAAAATGTGTTATCATGAAAACATGCAAAAAACGGACAAAATAGAGAATACGAGACATACTCTGGCACATCTACTGGCAGCCTCAGTCGGAGAAATATATAAATTCGATAAAATCAAGCTCACCCTCGGTCCGGCCATAGAAAACGGCTTTTATTACGATATCGATTTTTGTGGAGAAAAAATAACTGATACGGATTTGAAAAAAATAGAGGATAAAATGCGAAAGAAACTGCCGAAATGGACAGAGTGGGAACACAAAGAAATAAGTAAGGGCGAAGCCTTGGAATTTTTCAAAAACGAATACAAAGCCGAACTCATAAATGAAATAGCCGAGCGTGGTGAAAAAATAACCACTTACACTTGTGGTGGATTTACCGATTTGTGCCGTGGTGGACATTTGGAAAATCCGGCAAAAGAAATAGATCCTGACTCCTTCAAGCTGGACCGCGTGGCTGGGGCATATTGGCGCGGAAATGAAAAAAACAAAATGCTCACACGTATATATGGACTCGCTTTTGAAACCAAAGAAGAATTGGGATCATATTTAAAACAAAGAGAAGAGGCTGAGAAAAGAGATCATAAAAAATTGGGTAAGGAATTGGATTTGTTTACTTTCTCGGAACTCGTCGGAGCGGGGCTTCCTCTTTTCACTCCAAAAGGGACATTGGTTAGAGATTTACTAGATAATTTCGTTTGGGAACTTCGCAAGAAAGCTGGATACGAGCGAGTAGACATTCCCCACATAACAAAAAAGGAACTTTATGAAAAATCAGGACATTGGGAAAAATTTAAAGATGATTTGTTTAAAATAGATACTCGTGAAGAACATGTTTTTGCTATGAAACCAATGAATTGTCCGCATCACACCCAAATTTACAACAGAAAACAGTGGAGCTACAAAGAACTTCCTCAAAGATACGCAGAAACAACCAAGGTTTATCGTGATGAACAGACTGGAGAATTGGGTGGTATTTCCAGAGTGCGTTCTATTACTCAAGACGATGCTCATGTATTCTGCAGACTAAAAGATGCAAGTTCTGAGATGGAAAAAATTTACAATATTGTCAAAACTTTTTATGGAACTTTTGGATTCGTTTTGAAACCCCGCCTTTCTCTTCATGACCCAAAAAATATGGAAAAGTATTTGGGTACTGAAGAAGTTTGGATAAATTCAGAAAATTCCCTCAGAAAAATAATTGAAAAAAGTGGAGAGAAAGCAATAGAAGCTGTGGGTGAAGCTGCTTTTTATGGACCAAAAATAGACTTTATGGCAAAAGATGCTATCGGACGAGAACATCAAGTAGCCACTATTCAGCTGGATATGAATATGCCAGAAAGATTTGATTTGTTTTGTATTAATGAAAAAGGTGAACAAGAACGCATAGTGATGATTCATGCCGCTATCATGGGCTCAATCGAAAGATTTCTTGCGGTTTTGATTGAGCACACTGCTGGCTGTTTCCCTCTCTGGCTCTCGCCAGTGCAAGTTAAGGTAATCCCTGTGCGTGCAAATCATAATGAATATGCAAAACAGATTTTTGAAACCCTGAAAGAAAATAATATTCGCGCAGAATTTGATGATGCAGACCTAAACCTCGGCACAAAAGTCCGTGATGCAAAAAATAATAAAATCCCGTATTGGATAGTAGTCGGTGATAAAGAAATAGAGACTGGGAAACTCACTTTAGAATCTAGGGACAGCGGTCAAATGCCGACGAACAAAGGTGAGGAAGGTGCTGAGACTAGTAAGTCGTATGTATCAAAAGAAGAACTCCTCAAAAAACTTTTGGAGGAGATAAAGAATAAGAAGTAGATTATGAAAGAAGGTTACCAAAAATTAGTTAGGGATAAAATACCTCAACATTTAGATACCAAAGGTATTCCCTATCAGAAAATAATGGCCACTCCAGAGGAATACAAGGAAAAATTGTTAGAGAAACTCGCCGAAGAAGTAGGGGAATTTTTAGCAGCAGAAAATATTGAAGAATTAGCAGATATTTTAGAAGTTATTGAAGCTTTTAAAAAACTCCCAGAGTTTGCAAATGTAGAAGAAATCAGAAAGAAGAAACTTGCTGAGAAAGGAGGATTTGAGAAAAAAATAATACTAAAAGGAGAAAAGTAATTTATATATCAATCTCCGCAAGCTTGGCATTGGATTGGATGAAAGATTTGCGAGGAGGAACTTCGGAGCCCATGAGAATATCGAAGATCTTATTCGCTTCTTCGGCGTCATCTATATTTACTTTTTTGAGGATGCGATTCTTAGGGTCCATCGTCGTTTCCCAGAGTTCCTCCGGATTCATTTCTCCGAGACCTTTGTAGCGTTGGATATGTATTTTATTTGATTTTTTAGCTGTCTCTTCTTCCTTTCCCTCGCTTTCGCTCGGGATTTCGGCTTCTTCCGAAGCCTCAACCTCTTGTATCTCTTGCACATCAGCGCCTTTACCAACAATTTTTATTCTTTCGTCGTCATTATAAGCATAAGAAATTTCTTTTCCTTTTTTTATTTTATAAAGTGGAGGTTGGGCAATATAAATATATCCAGCTTCGATGACTGCTCTGAAATATCTGTAGAAAAGCGTCAAAAGAAGTGTGCGAATGTGCGAACCGTCCACGTCGGCATCTGTTGCAATTATTATTTTATGATAACGCATCTTGGAAAGATCGAAGGTGTCTCCGATAGAAGTTCCCATAGCGATGACGAGGGACTTCACTTCTTTGGAAGCTAGCATTTTATCTATGCGCGCGCGTTCCACGTTTAAGATCTTTCCACGAAGTGGAAGTATGGCTTGAGTCCTGCGGTCACGTCCTTGCTTTGCCGAACCTCCTGCAGAATCTCCCTCCACTAGGAACAATTCTGATTCTGAAGCGTCTTTTGTCTGGCAATCTGCAAGTTTTCCTGGAAGCGTCATGCCTTCTAGAGCACCCTTGCGTAAAATAGAATCTTTTGCAGCCTTAGCAGCTTTACGAGCCTTTAGGGCGAGAATTGACTTGTTTATTATTGCTTTTGCCTCATCTGGATTCTCCTCAAGAAAATTATTAAATGCCTCTCCGAATACCGTCGCCACGGCACCCTGAGCTTCCATGCTTCCGAGCTTCGCCTTGGTTTGGCCTTCAAACTGGATCTCGCGAAGCTTGACCGAGATAGCTGCCGTGAGCCCCTCCAAGACATCTTCGCCGGTAAATCCTCCCTCGGACTCTTTCATCATTTCATTTTTCTTGCAGTAAGTATTCAAAGTTCTGGTAAGCGCTGTCTTGAAGCCCGTCACATGTGTGCCTCCTTCCGGAGTATTTATGTTATTGGCAAAAGGCACAATACGATCCACAATGTCATCCACATATTGAAGTGCAATTTCTACGCCCACATTGTCCAATTCTTTTTCTACATAAAAAATATTGCTCTGGATCGGTTTCTGGAATTTGTTGTAATACTTTATGAGTGATACCAGCCCGCCTTCAAAATAAAAAGAAGTAGAAGGAAGTTCTAAACCAAGATCTCTGAAATAAAAAACATCGCTATCGTCTAATCCCTTTTTATTATCCCACTCACGCGCATCAATTATCAAAATCTTTAATCCTTTCACTAAATATGCCTGCTGGCGAATATGATTGACTACCGTATGCCAATCGAATTTTATATCCTTAAAAATTTCTTGATCGGGTTCAAAAGTTACGATAGTACCATGAAGTTTTGAATTGGATATTTTCTTTACTGCAGCTTTTTTCTTACCTTGAGAATATTCTTGCATATACACACCTCCATCTTTATGAACTTCAGCCTTGCAATAAATCGAAAGCGCGTTTACAACGCTCGCCCCCACTCCGTGCAGACCGCCAGAAACTTTGTATCCCTCTCCGCCGAATTTTCCTCCCGCATGCAAAGTGGTCATCACCGTCTCCAAAGCGGAAACTTTTGTTTTTTTATGAATATCTACTGGTACACCTCGCCCATTGTCTGCCACTCTTATGCGATTGTTTGGCAAAAGCACGACTTCAATGTCGTTACAAAAACCTCCCATGGCTTCATCGCGTGAATTGTCAAAAATCTCCCATACCAAGTGATGTAGCCCCTCGGGGCCTGTAGTACCGATATACATGCCCGGACGGCGCCGTACGGGCTCTAGACCCTCTAAAACCGAGATATCCGAGGCATCATAATGGTGAGCCCCACCAGAGGTAGGGCTTTTTTTGCTATTTTCCGCGTCTTTTTCTTTGGGCATTTGTGAGTATATTATAGCACCCCGTAGTGAATTTTGCCAATGAATAAATTCGCAAATTGTCCTTAATTTGCTTTGGCAAAATCTACTACGGGGTAGCAAATTTTATCTCGCCTGCCAACCATTATTTGCTTTAATTTTGTCAGTTATTTTATTCATGATTTCATTCACCTCTCCGTCTGTCAGGGTGCGGTCATAAGATTGAAAAACTATTCTAAACGCATAGGAAACTTTGCCTTCCTTTTTGAATTCATCAAAAAGCTCCGGACCTCTTACCACCATATCCCCTGCATTGTCTTTAATAATTTTTAATACTTTAGAACTTTTTACATTTTCAGGAACAAACACAGCAATGTCTCGCGCAATAAAAGGAAAAAGTGACCACATGCGAAAAGCTGGAGAAGAATTTTTCGGACGGAAGGTTCCGGCCGAAGGCTGGAGGAAAGTCAAAGAATTTTTCTCCAGCTTTTCGCTAAATTCTTCTAATTTTTCTTCTTTAATCCCTTTTTTATCTCCATACGCCACATGCATTTCTTCCCCACTTTTCTTGAACATAGTTCCAATTTCAAAAACCTTGACCTGTTCAATTCCTAAAAACGGAGCATTTAAGCGGTTTAATTTTATGCTTTCTTTCAGTCCGTCAGTTAGATTCGTCCGCAAAAACTTTTTATCAGAAGCGCTGTTTTGCACTTCAATCTCTCCCTTATCACAAAAAGAATAGGTCATAACCTCGCTATACCCATCCGCAAGCAATTTATTTCTCGCAGAAGTTATCTTTGAATAAGTTTCATTCTGTTTTGGTTTGAAGTTTATTTTAGGAATATTCCCTTTTACTTTATCGTATCCCAAAATCCTGCCTATCTCTTCTGCCATATCTTCTTCTATCACTAGATCTAGGCGCATAGGAGGAATAGTAATTTCAAACTTGTTTTCTTTAATTACGTAATTAATTACGTACCTTTTTAAAATATCTTCTATCTCTTTATCGGAAACCTTTAAACCTAAAATCTTTGAAATTCTATCAGTTGAAAAAGAAAGTTTTCGGATAAACCCGCCCTCTTGAGAGTTCGGGTAAACATCTACAACATCCTCAAAAACAGCCTCCGGGCACATTTCAAAAATAAGTGCAGAAAGCTCCAACATTGCATAAGACGCTAATTCTGGAGATAAATCATTTTCAAATCGCTTTCTCGCATCAGTAAAAATATTTAAGGCTTGAGCTGTCTTTCGAACAGATGTAGGATCAAAGTTGGCAACCTCAAGAATTATATTTTTCGTATTATTGCCTACCTCGGCAATTTTCCCGCCCTTTATGCCGGCGATAGCCAGAGCATTTTTAGAATCAGCAATTACTACATTTGAGTTTTTTAATTTTACTGCTTTATTATCAAGTGTAGTCAAATCCTCCCCATCTTTGGCATCACGAATGATTATTTCATTTTTCACTTTGTCCAAATCAAAAACGTGAGTTGGCTGACCACAGTCATACATAACAATATTCGCAGCATCCACCATATTATTTATGCTTCTCTGCCCTATTGATTCTAAGTGATCGACCACCCATTGTGGTGATGGTCCCACCTTTATATTTCTCACAATTCTTCCCATATATCTCCGGCAAAGAGATGTTTTCACATAAATTTTCAATTCAGGCTTGCCCGCCGTAGCTTTAGCGGAGGTGGGAATTTTGTATTTCGGGGTCGGGTCAACATATGGAATATTTAGAAGCGATGCAAGCTCGCGAGCAAGGCCTTGATGCGAAAGTAAATCATGCGCGCGATTTGGTAAAATTTTTAAATCCAAAACATAATCACCACCCCCTACCCCCTCCTCCCCAAGGATGGGAGTTAAAGTTTCAACTTCACAAAGATGATAATTGAAAATATCTACAAGTTTCTCTGCTGTAGGAGCTTCCGGTATATACCATTTAAGCCAATTGTAAGAAATTTTCATAAAGTATTAAAACTGATTGAGCCTTAGATCTCCTTGATAAAACAAACGCACATCGGGAATATTCCATTTGATCATCGCAATACGGTCCAGCCCTCCGCCAAAAGCAAAACCTTGGACTTTCGATGGGTCAAGACCAATGTTACGCAAAACATTCGGATGAAGCATTCCTGCACCCATCATTTCCAGCCACTTGCCATTAAATTTAGCGAAAACTTCAATGGATGGTTCGGTAAAAGGAAAAAAACTTGGCCTAAATTCTATTTCGGTATTTTCTCCAAGCATTTTTTTGTAAAAATTCGTGAGTACTCCTTTCAAATCAGCAAGAGAAATATTTTCGCCTACCATCGCTCCATCTATCTGAAAAAATTGCATTTCGTGAGTGATGTCAGTTGCCTCATTTCGGAAAACCTTACCCACAGAAATAAAAGCAGCGGGCAGTCTGCCCTCTTTGCCAGCCTTTTCAAGTTCACGAGCTGTGACAGTTGTGGTGTGCGTTCGAAGTACGAGAGAAGAAGCTTGTTGAGAATTCTCTCCGCGGAAGGTTCCGACCGAAGGTTGGAGGAATGCGGAAGAATTTTCAACAAGCTTCTTCGGGTCTTTGATCCAAAAAGTGTCCTGCATATCAAGTGCTGGGTGATCCTTTGGAAAATTCAAGACATAAAAATTATACCAGTCACTTTCAAGTTCCGGCCCGGTTCCAATTTCAAAACCCATCTCCGCAAAAGCTTCATAAGCCTGATTCGCCAATATAGAAAGTGGATGTTCTGTAGCCTTTTTTGTTTCTTTTTTCATGTTTTATTATCTTACCAAATCCGCCTCAACTGGGCTAATTTTGCGTCCATGACGAGATAATACACAACCCCCAGGGCAAAATGCTTTCCTGTCATTTTCACTAAGACATTTTTCACAATTTATAAAGTGTCTGTGACAAACTGGATTCGCGCAATTTACATAATTTTCAGATTGTTCTTTGCAACTGTCACACTTGCCTACTATTTTATGCTTAACATCATCTGTGTAGAAAGCCATAGTTACCCGTCCATCAAAAACATACAGCTTTCCCTGAAAATCTTCATTTGGATATTTTTCCATATAGCTCACTATTCCCCCATCGAGCTGATACACATCCGTAAACCCCTGCGTAACCAAAAATCCAGAAGCTTTCTCACAACGCACGCCACCAGTGCATACAGTGAGCACAGTTTTATTTTTCAAATGCGCAATTTGCTCCACAACTTTCGGCAAATCTCTGAAATTTTCAATCGGTGGCAAAATTGAATTTTCAAAATGCCCCACTTTGTGTTCGTAAGCATTTCGCATATCCACGATATAAAATTCACGCCCGGTCTTGATCCATTCGTGAAGCTTTTCAGGTTTTAAATGTATTCCGGTGATTTGATTAGGATCTATGTCGCAAGTTCCCAAATGTAGCGACACAATTTCTTTACGAACTTTTATAGAAAGTTTTGGAAATGCATTCCCCGTCCCTGTACTTTTCTTATAGTGTATGTTTAAAAATCTTTTTTCTTTTTCAAGTTCTCTTATATACTCCTCTATATTTTCTTTCGTCCCCTCAAAAGTAGCATTTATTCCCTCGATAGCGACAATACACCTTCCTTTTAGGCTTAATCTCTTACACATCTCTTCCTGCCAGGCTTTCACCTCTCCCGGATTATTTATAAAGACATATTTGTAGAAAAGAATGATTTCGTGTTGGTCATCAAGCATATAGCTATATTAGCGACAAAAAGACAAAATTACAAGATTTTGAATTTTTCTAGAAACCACCCACCGGTATTTCTTAATCGTCGTCGTCTTTTTTTCTTTCTTCTTCCTTTTCTATTTCCTCTTCTACTGCGAGTTCTTGTTCCAATTTTCGCTCCTCTTCTATTTCAAGTTCTAACTCCAACGACTTCTCCTGTTCCTTTTTACGTTCTTCTTCTTTTTCTAATTCCTGTTCTTTTCTAAGCTCCATATCGAGCTCAAGTTCAAGTTTGAGTTGTAATTCTCTTTGCGTTTGACCTTCTTGTTCTTCCTCCTCTTTGGAATTAAAATGTGCCATAAATTTTATTTATAAATCCCTGCCATTTTGCAATATTCACATTCTGTATTCTTACCATAAGAATTACAATTGCAGGGACGGTTTACCCATTCCCCTTTTTTAACTAAATCATCATAATCTTTTATATCTTGAATAAGTAAATCTATTTGTTCTTTCTGAATAACTGTATCATAAATACTTTCCTTTTCATTTTTTGCTTCCAAAAATTCCAAACGTGATTCGGTGACGTCCACTTTCCATTTTGGACTTTGCTTAATCAAATATGAATACATAGCAAGTTGCCTCATATATGTGCTCATTCTACCCTCTTTATCTATCTTTTCTATATCTCCCTTCTTTTTAACACTTCCGGTTTTAAAATCCGTAACTCGCACATTCTTATCATTCAAATTCTCTATCAAGTCTAATTTTCCGTAAATATTTAAATTAGAAAATCTTTCATCATTAACTGAAATACTTTTTTCATTCTCTCTTTTTGATTCTATCTCTGGCAGCCTGTCTTTCACCCATTTGGAAATAATTTTCAAGACTTCTTTATCATTATTTGTTATCTCTTCTAGTTCTTTTTGATTGGGTATTTTTCTTACCCCGCCTGAGCTAGGCGGGGTAAATTTCAAAATTTTATCAACAGCAGAATGAACTTTATTCCCAAAATCTAGACTTTCACTTTTTTCTTCTGGCAATTGAAGTAAATTTCTAAAATACCATTTCCACGGACACTCAAAAAAATTGTTCAAAAGAGATACTGACACTTTTCTATCTTCGTAATCTTTTGCCACTAATTTTTGAAGATCTGATATTGTAGTATTTTTTTTCTCATTCTTCCCTACATCAGAATCCGCGATGTATATCTTTGGATTATGTTTCAAAATTATTTTCTCTGTTTCACTTGCATTTTGTTTTTCAAAATGTTCATCCAAATTTGCCACGATACTTGCAAGTTGTTGATCTCCTCCAGTGTATGATTTTAATGCATAAGAAAGAGTGCAGAATCTTTTCGCTCGAGTAATAGCCACGTACAACTGACGTTTTAAAACTTCTTCATCTTTCTTCTCAACTTTTTCCTCTAAAACTTCTGGAAGTGTAAAACCACCGTATCTGCCACCAGACAAAGACTTTTCATCCATATGCGCAATCCAAACGTAATCAAATTCCAAGCCTTTTGCGCCGTGTAAAGTAAGCACTTTTACCCCCTCATCTCTCGAAAATACCGCAAGTGGAATATGCTCGCCATAAGATTCTAGACGGTTAATAAATTCTAAAAATTCTTTCAAAGTAACTTTTGGGTTCTTTTCTAGCTGTCCAAGTGCTAAATGCAAAAGCGTACGCACCACTTCTACTCTCACAACCAAATCCTCATGATTTTTTGCAGTATCAAGCAAAAATTCTGAACCAACATGTTGTAATAACGAATATAAATTCAAATCAGCAGACTTTTCTATCCAAGATTTCAGTTTTTCTATCCAAATTTTTACAGGATTTTCGTTTCCAAAAAGATTTGGGTTATCTTTGGAAACATCAAGAATAGAAAATTCTCGCATATAATTCTCTTTTACAAACTTGTGCGCTTCTAGGGGCGAAATTTCTGAAAACTTATCAAAAAAAGATTCGGATACAGCAACTCCATCTGCTGGATATGCGATTATTTTTAAAACTCGAAGAATTGCTTGCGCTTCGTCGGACTCAAAAAAATTCAGCTTCTCTCCTCCTGCCACCTGTATCCCCATGTTCCGCAAGATAGTTAGAGCGCTACGCACATGTCTGTTTTTAGGTACCAGAATTGCCATTTCATTTATATTTCCTTTGTGCTTTATTTTATCTTGTATTTCTAGCGCACAAGCAATGACTTCATCTCGTGGATAACTAGCTTCAACCAAACGAATTGGATGGTTTTCATCATGATTAGTCTTCAATTTCCCCTCGGTGATAGAGCTTTGAAGCAGGCTGTGAGATATATTTAGAATATTTTCTGTAGAACGATAATTTTCTTCTAGGGTTATCAATTTAGCTTTTCCAAAAACGTGTTTAAAATTCTCAAAATAAGAGAGTGATGCCCCGCCGAAACCATAAATAAGCTGACGGTCATCCCCTACTACGAAAATATTCGGCTTTTCTTCTTTTTTCCACACTTTTTCCAAAAATTCATTTTGCACACCTGATGAATCTTGATGTTCATCTATCAAAATATATTGGTATTTTTCTTTTATATCAAAAGATACTTCTTCTGAGATCTCTACAATTTTTACCAAATTCTCCAGCACATCATCATAATCAATCAAGTTTTTCTCTCTTTTTACTTCTTCATAAAATTCGTAGAATTTCAGAGCTTCCTGTGTGCGTTCTAGCCCTTCTATCTTTTTTTGTACATCTTTTTTGAGCTCTCCCTTTGTCGCACCGCGCGAAGAAATGTTTTCCGGATTAGACTTCAAATTACTGATTTCTTTTTTTATCAAGTCTCCAAAAGTCTCTCCGTCTACCCGCTCACGTTTCAAAAGTGAAATTAAACTCTTTAAGTCGTTAAAATATCTAGAAGCGTCTGATTTTGGACGGATATAATTCCATTCATTGTCATTTAAAATCGCATCGGAGAGCGCCACAGAATCAGCCTCATCCATTAATTGGGGCATTTCATACAAATCTAGAACACGGAAATACTTCTCGATCATATTCATGCCAAAACTATGAAAAGTAGAAATGTGTACTTTGGATGCTTCGACTCCGATGTACGTTCGCAAACGCTCGCGCATAGCTTTTACACCAGAGTTTGTAAAAGTAAGACACAGAACACTGTCTGCTTTGATGTCTGTCTTGGTCAAAATATTTGCTACACGGAGCGCTAATATCTGAGTCTTCCCCGTTCCCGGACCTGCGACCACCATTACAGGGCCATCTATAGTATCCACCGCTTCTTTTTGGGCTTTATTTAACTTTTTACATTCTTCTTTAAAGGATTTTTTAGAATCTTTCATTTATTTAAATTCTACTTAAATTTAATTGAAGGTGTGTTTTTGATTTCCAAAAGAAAAATCCAATTATGATAAACGTGGCAAGCGGAGATAAGTATTCCGGAATGTGAAAACCAAAACTATGTAATATCATAATAACACCCAAAACGAGTATCGAGTACATCGCGCCATTTTTTAAATAAACATATCTTTTAATACGTTCTATATTACTTATTGTAATTTGTCGTACTAGTAGAGCGCCAAAGCCATTGCCGAGCAAAATGAGAGGCACGGAAAGTGTAAAGGCAAAAGCTCCTAGAACGCCATCGATAGAAAATGTCGTATCAATTATTTCCAAGAAAAAAAGCTTGCTCAAGTCTGAATGCGCACTACCCAGCAACTTCCTTTCTTGCTCTTCAGCATTTTGTTTGAAACCGTGGGTAATGAAAAATAGACTAGAACCAACCACAGCACCAAAACCCATCAAGTTACTTTCTTTTAGAGCAAACCATGATATGATTGCAAGCAAAATAGAAACCGTCGCATAAAACCAGACTCCTTTGGACATAAAAAATTTCTCAGCAATCGGTAGTCCCAGATGCTTCTCTTCCAAAAATAACCAGTGTAAAAAAAGAAAAAGCAGAAACACTCCGCCCGCCACCAAGAGTATGGGAGCTGATTTTTCTATAGACTCCAAAACTAAAGGATCGGAAGACCATGCAGCTGATAAAATCTGCATAGGGTTAAGCGACGTATTAAAAGCCCAGATTATTATAAAAGGCAAAAGTCCGCGAACGAGAAACACCGCTATAAACATTCCCCAAGTTAGAAACCAGCGCCTTGCCTTGGCACCCATCGTAGAAAGCACTTCCGCATTGATAATAGCGTTATCCACAGACGAAACTGCCTCAAAAAGCGAAAGACCTACTATCGTAATCAAGGCTGAAAATAGCATTGTTATATTCTACTCCACTTGCCTCCACTTGCCAATTTTTGTTCTTTTGATAGAGAGGGCAAGTGCTGGGATTTTAATCTTTCTTCCTAAGTCGTTAGCGATACTTCTCACATAAGTCCCACTACCACATTTGATGTAAAAATCAGCAATGAAAAATACAGGCAAATCAGATAAAGAATTCTGAACGCGGAAGGGTCCACGCGTAGCGTGGAGGAAAGCGGAGGAATTTTTTATCTGATTTGCCTTGAGATATCTCCGCCAAATTTTTAAGATTTCTTTCTGTCGAAAGTCCCCTTTTACTTTTTTTATTCTTTTTTCAATATTAGCTAAAAGTTTTGTATTATTTATTTTACTTATTTTAAGAAACTTCAAACTCTTTACATTCACCTCATGCTCTGGACTTTCTACCGCCTTTCCCGCTCTCGCATAGGTAAAAAGTGGCTTACCATGAACTGTTTTTGATGAATACATCGGGTATTTTTGTTTAAATTTACCGACAAAAGATTTCAAATTCTCTTTTATCTTTTTTTCTAACTCACTTTTTGATCTTATCGTTCTAATGTTCTTTAGAATGTTGGAATATTGTGCTCTTCCTAAAATATCATATGTATCTGTCGCAAAACCAAAAAGCACACTGAATTCATACTCTTTTTCTAAAGCTAAATATTTTTCTTTATTTTTTGTTTCTCCGCCTGCTAACACAAGTAAAAGTCCACTCGCCATGGGGTCTAGACGTCCAGCATAAGTCATCTTCACATCTTTATATTTTTTATTTTTCTTGCTTTTCTTTCTGCGAAAATTCTCTAGAGCTTCTAGCGGGGTTTCTCCTTCTTTTTTATTTAGCAGTAATATTTTTTTGAAAATATTTTTCATTGGCGGAGGCGGTGAGATTTGAACTCACGAGACCCTTTCGAGCCTGCCACCTTTCCAAGGTGGTGGAATAAACCACTATCCGACGCCTCCGTTCATATTCAACCTATCCTAGCATATTTAAAAATTCTTTCTCATTCAAGACTTTTACTCCCAACTTTTCCGCTGTTTTCAATTTAGACCCAGGTTCTACGCCAGCAACGATGCATGAAGTATGTTTTGAAACCGAGCCAGACACTTTACCTCCCAAAGACATTATTTTCTCTTTGGCTATCTCTCGCGACATGCCGGAGAGCGTGCCAGTCAAGACAAAAGTGAGTCCGGTAAACTTCCCCTTTTTTCTCTTTTCTTTTTTTTCTATCACTACCCCGTTTTCCTGCAGTTTTTTAATAAAATTCAGATTATTCTTGTCCTGAAAAAAATTATCGACACTTTTTAACACAGCTGGACCAATATTTTCGATGCTATCTATTTCTGTTTGATTGTGATTAACAGCAGAAATTAATTTTTCCAAAGTACCAAAGTGTTGTGCCAGATCTCTCGCAGTCTCTTCCCCCACATGCAATATACCGAGCGCCCAAATAAATCTTGAAAACGATATTTTCTTTTTGTTTTTTATTTCTTCTACTATATTCTCTGCTGATTTTTCTCCGAACCTCTCCAAAGGAGCAATATCTTCTTTAGTAAGTGTAAATATGTCTGCGGCGTCCGTAATCAAGCCTTCATCCTTAAAACGCCTTAAAATTTTCGGTCCAAGCTCATATATTTCAAAAACCGACACAAAATGCTCTAAATATCTTTCATCCTTTGCCGGACATTTTGGGTTGGAGCAATAGAAGGCCACTGAACGTGGAGAAACTGAAGATTTCTGAACGGGGAAGGTTCTAGCCGAAGGCTGGAGGAATCCGGAGGAAATCTTCAGTTTCTCCACGTTACCTCCACAAGTCGGGCATTTTTCCGGCATTTTGAATTTCTTCTCTTTTCCTGTACGCATTCTGATCAAAACTTCGACAACTTTTGGGATCACATCGCCGGCTTTCTCTATCACTACAGTGTCCCCTATCTTGAGATCGAGCCTATCGATCTGATCCATGTTGTGCAAGGTCGCTTTCGATACCAGAGAGCCGGCCACCAAAGTCGGCTCAAAAACTGCAAGCGGTGTGAGGACTCCAGTACGTCCGACATTTACCAAAATTTCTTTTAGGATGGTCGTAGCTTTTTCCGCTGGATACTTGAAGGCCACCATAAAGCGTGGCGCTTTACCGACAACTCCAAGAGTTTCCTGCATCTTCAAGTTGTCTACTGAGATCACGATCCCGTCCGTGCCGTATGGGAAATCTGGTCTTATTTTTTCAAATTTTTTTATAAAAGCAATTACTTCGCTTAAATTTTTACATTTAGCTTCTAATTTTTCAACTTTGAAACCTATATTTTTTAGATATGCATGTTTTTCTGAGTGATTTAGCAAAGTTTGCAAAGAATTTGCTTCGATTAGGTCATAGGCAACAAAATCTAATTTTCTTTCAGCTACAAGCTGTGGATCAAGCTGTCGCAAGCTTCCTGCTGCCACATTTCTGGTATTCGCAAAAAATTGATCACCTTTTTTCTCGTTTTCTATATTCAATTTTATTAATGTTTTTTTGGAAACCAAAGCTTCACCACGGATTTCTAGGAATGCGGGGACAACTCCATTCACCTCACCTCTTCGAGCCTGAAGGCTCTCAGAGCCTGAACGGCCCACCCCTCTCCTAGTTAAGGAGAGGGGGATAGAATTTATGGTCTTTAAATTTTGAGTGATGTTTTCTCCGACAAATCCATCGCCCCTCGTCGCACCACGGACAAATTGGCCGTTTTCATATATTAATGACACAGCCAATCCGTCAAACTTTACTTCACAAAAATAACTCACCTCACCCCCCTGCAACAATTTCTTAATTCTTTTCTCCCAATCAAATAACTCTTCTTCATTAAATACATCGTTGAGCGAAAGCATCCTAGTCTGATGCTTCACTTTAACAAACTTATCCAGTGGTTTACCCGCCACCCTGTTTTCCGGAGCGTTTTCATCTGTGAATTCCGGATACTTTTCTAAAAGTATCTTCAATTCGCGAGTAAGGGAATCGTAGACATCATCAGTGACACCAGGCGCATTTTCCACATGGTAAGCACTCCGCAATCTTGCGATCTCACTCCGCAATTTTAGTACCCGCCCGAACGCCTGATCTCGTTCAGTCGGGCGGGTTCTCTTTTTGGCTTCAGATTTATCCATTCTGGAATGTTATCTTCGATATGTTATTTCTAGTTGTCGTTCTACACTATTTGCTACTGGCTCGCAGTTCTGATTACCAACATTATATCCGTTGGAAGTAATAATAGTGTTTGGGGTCGACTTATCAACAGTTACCTTAGCGCAAGCTTGTTCTGTCTGACCCAGATCATGTAAAGTAAATTCCCATTCATTTGTATCAGTAGGAAAAACAACAACTCCGTAACCAGCGCATTCTGGATTAGGTACGGAAGGAGGAGAAGGATCTTCAGTAAAATGAGGAAAAAGCCTTGTGGAAGGCTGGTCGTAATAGAGCGCGCATTCATAGCCGATATCGGCGGCAAAAAATGCCTCGTTGGTATCTCTGGCTGAAGTGCCAAATTGCAATTCTCTAAACGCTATGTCGGATACTCCTAAGGCCATAGCCAAGACGAGCGCCGACAGAGTAACTGCAAAAAGCATTACGAATCCTCGCCTGCAAAAGCTATGCTTTAAGCATTGCGGGCAGGCCTCATTTTTCTGTTTTTTTATTTCTAGTATCATAATTATTCCACCCAATTAAATAAATTCTCTGAAAAAATGACTTCTTTATTGCCAGAACCCTGTGTCCATTCAACTTTGGAAAAAATTTTTGCTTCTTTATCTGGTTCGATTTCTTCCACCCAAACTCTGCGGATAAAACCAGTTTCTTCTCCACTGGTAATGTTATATCCCTCGTCATCTAAATACAATTCGCAATTTCCACCATTAGATTGACACACAGTAAAATCATAAGGAAAATCAGTGACATTAAAACCACAACCTTTGGGATTGCCAGGCGTTGGCTTGCAAGAAGTAAATTCATTATTAAAACCATCCCAATCGTTTGCTCCTAAAGGGTATAACATATAAGTATCCCGCATATTCCGCACATATTCTATGCCCTCCTGCGCTAAATATCCGGCTAATATCTTCTGCCTGGCATAACTAGTACTAGAAACGCCGGAGGCCAAGACGGACATCATGCCCAGGATTGACACAGTAAAAATTGAAATGGCCACAAGTGTCTCCACTAGAGTAAATCCCTGATTAGAAGTATTAAATTTTTTAAAAAATAATTTCATTTTTTTATTATCTTTTATCTATGGCTCGTTGTGAAACTGAGGTCTGTAAAGAAAAAGGTGTTTCAATAGTATTTTTTGAAGTTATGGTTCCGGTTAATCTAATTATAACAAAAGGCTGCTCCTTATTCCCTGTTACGGTCCGAGGGATACAAGTTGGGGGCTCGCAGATATCAGGCGGTTCTGCGCCTGTTACTGAAAACCCGGACTTGGTTGTATCAATCTCGATTTCGTCGGGAGTAAGTTGAACAAAATTTTCGCTACCAGCAGCATTTTCCGTTGATTTATAAATCTTACCATCATTACCTATGATATAAACCCACTGATCACTTGGATCGCTTTCTTCACCATCCTGATGTTCAAACGCAATTCCAAAACAATCTTCACCACTTGCTGGTATAGTAAAATCATTAGAAAGATCATCAACACAATGATAATTGTACCCAGTCCTCAAGTTCTTCGACAAGTCTTCCATAATGAAGCTTAAATTATCCATAATGGAGCGCATGTCTCGAGATTTTTGATGAAGCAAATTAGAATTGAGGAGCGCACCCATGCCCGCCATGACAATAACAAGAAAAAGCGAAACGGAGATCATCGTTTCGATTATCGTATAGCCCTTCGACAAGTTCAGGATCTGACGACCAGTATTTATTTTTTTAATCTTGTTTTGCATTTTGTATTCTACAAGCTATGAGCCAAAACCTAAAAGCTAATCTATTTGCACCCTGCCAGAAGGATAAATCTTGATTTTTGCTTTAATATCAGACGACCTATGGGATTCTACAGTGATTTGAATATAATCTGAACCACTTGTGCCACTGGAAAAAACTGCACTGGAATCTGGTCTAGTAAAAATAATAGTTAAATCATCCCCCCCAATTGAGCTACAACCACCACTATCACATTCTTCTATACTAGATATGGTATCGCCTTTTATAATTTTAGTAAAATTTAAGACCTCAAGATTATCTAAATCGCCACCTTGATCTAAATCAGCAAAATAAGTAAATTCTTCATTGAAGGGAGTATTGTTATTATCTGGATCCGGATTTAAAGATTTATTAAAATAAATCCCATAAGACGGCTTCCAAGGATCGACGTCGGGAGTGTAGCCGAAAGGCAAAACACCATTTACCGCGGACTTTTGCGCCTCGATAATTTTCAAAGCAATATCGCTCGCTAGATTCTTGACGTCCACTTTCGCCTGAAATTTGTTGTAGCTGAACATCACAATTGTAGACATCACTGCAAAAATACTCAAGACGACGATGAGCTCCACATAGGTCATCCCTCGGGAATACTCGGGATGACCTCTTCGAGCCTGAGTCTCAGAGCGAAGGCCTGAGTTAATCGAATGGGTCATCCCCGCCTGACAGCGGGCAAGTCTCTTATTCTTTTCTATTTTAAATAATTTTTTCATAATCCAAAAAAGTTAAACCCGCACATAAATGCGAGGAATGTTCCCAGGACCAAAAACGGAGCAAATGGAATTTCGCTTTTCATCCCCATTCTGCCTTTTCGTCTGCTTTTGGAAATAATAATGAGGGCAACTCCGACTATGGCCCCCACCCAAAAAGCGATCACCAGGCCCGAAAGCGCACCCGTGAGGCCAAGTAGCCAGCCGATACCGAGCCCGAGCTTGGCATCTCCCAGACCCATCCACCTGCCACGGGATACGAGCCAAAAAAAAGCAAAAGGCAGGGCAATGAACGGTCCAGCTAAAAATTCCCAAACGGAAGGAACATGCAAATATAAATTATAACTAGAAAATAAGAAAAGACCGATAAAAGCGAGCACTCCGAAAATGAATGCTAGTAAGTCAGGAATTATTTTGTGACGCAAGTCGTAGACTGCGATGACAAGCAGGATAGAAAAAGCAGTTGCATAGAATAAAAAAGGGATCAAGAACTCCGGACTAAACCAAACATACCAATCGTTTGCCTGGGATACGAACCCGCTCAATGTGGAAAACTTTAAAAATATGAGCGCGAAAATGATCCCAGAGGTGAGCTCTACCAGCGGATACTGAATGGAGATCTTGGTTTTGCAAGTGCGACATCTGCCCTGTAGGGTAAAAAAACTGAAAACAGGAATGAGCTCGTACCAACGGAGCTCTCTCTGACACACCATGCAAGCACTCCTCCCGCCGAGTGTTTTCTTTGTGTTCAGCCGTAAAATTACCACATTTAAAAAACTGCCGATGATGAGGCCGAGAGCAAAAAAGATAACCGTTAACAATGAAAACATTCATTTATTATAGCACGATTAAAAAACAAAATGGTAAAAGAAAAAGCCATCTTGTGGATGACTTTTTCCCTAATATCAAGGACTCTACTCGCTTGCTCTCATTAACAACCAGTAAATGTAATCAAAGATTCCGTAACAGTAGCAGCAGTACAAGTTCCCCCTTTCCCAGCAATAATAGTAGGGTTAACAGTAGTTCCAGCCGCTAAGCAATCAACACCCGCTACTGGCATTGTGAAAGTAGTACCTCCGGGAATAGTGGTTATATTAGCATCACCATCGGCAACACCGTCACAGTAGAGAACTATGTTTGCACGCAAGCCAGACATTTCTGCCTTGAAAGCGGCAGTTTGACCTTTTTGTCTAGCCGTATTTAGCGATGCCAAAACAACTGAAGCCAAAATACCGATAATTGCAACGACCACCAAGAGTTCTATAAGCGTAAAACCTTTTTTCAAATTCATTTTCATAATAAAAATTAATTATTAATAATTTATAACCTTATCCGCCTATGGCGGAAATTTCGACTTATTTTTAATAGCTGAATTATAACATATACATCAAAACATATGCACAAGTGAGTTATCCACAGGCACCACCTCGCCCTTCGGGCACTCCTCCTTCCAAAGGAGGAGAGGGATTCCTCCCCTCCTTATTGAGGAGGGGCTACGGGGTGGTGATTAACTAATCCCTCCTGCCAAATTGTAAATCGGCATCAGTATCGAAACAAGCAATAAACCTACCCCCAAACCGAGAACCACTATCATAACTGGCTCTATCAAGCCCACCAAGGTATCAATGGCGTCATCCACCTCGCGTTTATAGAAATCAGTCAGCGTTTTTAATATAGTTCCGAGCGCGCCTGTTTCTTCACCCACCTGCACCATCTGCACCAGGATGTTTGGGATTTCTTGCTTGTGCTTATCGAAGGCGACTGAAAGCGCCAAGCCGGATTTGACCCCGTCTGCCACTTCTTTCAAGAGATTCCTATATACGCGGCTACCGACTACTTCTGCGGTAATATCTATGGATCGGACGATCGGCACACCGGAGATAAGCATCGTATTCAAGTTGTCGGTGATGCGGGAGAGATATAATTTTTTATACAGATTACCTACAGCTGGCAGAGAGAGCTTTAATGAATCCAGATACTCTTTCCCCCTCTCGGTGATCGCAAGCCTCCAAGACCAGAGGCCAAGCAAGACCACAAATATCAAGAGAAAGAAGCCGTAATGCACGAAGAGATTTGAAATAAAGATAACTATTTTTGTATAGATGGGCACTTCCTGCCCGGAATCGAGGATGATCGCGGAAAGTTTCGGGATCACTATCACGAACATGAGGGTCATCACCACTATGAAAGTCACGATCACGAATACAGGGTAAATGAGCGCATTCCTCGTCTTTGAAGTGAGCGCATACTGGCGATCCAGATATTCCGCCAAATGCAAGAAGGTCTCGTTTAGCTTTCCTGTTTCCTCTCCCACTTTGACCATGTTCACGTAAAAATTGGAAAACACATCTGGGTGCCTAGCGAGCGCCCCGGAAATGGAAATACCCGCCCGAAGATCATCGCCCACCATGTTTAGCTTCTTGCCGAGTAGTTTGTTCTCAGTATTGGTAGCAAGCATAGTGAAAGCTTTAAGAGCAGAGACTTGCGCTTCAAACAAAGTAGCGATCTGGCGGGACAAGATCACCACGTCCTTATTTGAAACTTTCTCAAAAAAAGAAATCTCAAAAATGGATTTGTTTTCTTTTTCGTCCTTGATGGAAATGATCACCAACCCCCTCCTCTGCAAACCACTTATCGCCATATCGCGATTTGGCGCGTCGATTTCCCCTTCCTTATTTCCACCCCCTCCATCTATTGCTTTGTATTTGAATAACATGGCTATGGGTTATAAAGTTGAAAGTTCATAAAGTTATAAAGCCTAAATCATTCTTTCTAAACCCTTTGGATTGAGAGAATATTGGTAGGCATTTTCTATCGATATTTCTCCGGCGCGCACTAGTTCCGTCAGCGAATGGTTTAGATCGATCATCCCGGACCCCGAGCCGGTTTCTATGACGACGTCTATCTCATGCGTGCGTTTCTCCCGGATCAGATTCGAGACTGCGTTGTTGTTGAGGAGGAGCTCATAAGCCGGAATGAGCCCGCCAGTGATCCTAGGGATGAGTCTTTGCGAGAAAATGCCAAGAAGACTGGATGCAAGCTGGGTGCGAATCTGATCCTGTTGTTCGCCTGGAAAAGAATCTATTATTCTATCTATGGTCTGAGCGGCGTTGTTCGTATGAAGAGTCGAGAGCACGAGGTGCCCTGTCTCCGCTGCAGTCACAGCCGTGGCCACTGTTTCCGGGGTGCGCATTTCGCCGATCAAGATCACATTTACGTCCTCGCGGAAAACAGATTTGAGTGCCACATGAAAATCGCTGGTATCGATGCCGACTTCTCGCTGATTGATTATGGATTTATTAGGAACATACACATGTTCAATCGGATCTTCGATGGTGATAATATTGCGCGCTTGCTCATTGTTGATCAAGTCCACCATCGCAGAAAGAGTGGTTGATTTTCCTTGCCCTACCGGACCGACTACCAGGAAAAAGCCTTGCTTCTTTCGAGCCAAGTCGGCCAGAATGGGAGGCAGATGCAATTCAGCCATAGTTTTTACCTTCGGCACCAGCCGAAAAACTATGCAAATAAGTCCCTTCTGAAAAAAAGCATTCCCGCGGAGGCGTGCTTCGCCCCGATAATCATAGGAAAAATCCGCTTCTTGATTTTCAAGAAATCTATCTAAGATCTTCTTTTCCAAAACCTCGCTTAAAACTCCCATTGTATCTTCTTCAGTAAAAACCGGATGCTTTACCAAGGATATGAGTTCCCCAGCGACGCGGATGACTGGCACGCGCCCGGTGCCCAAATGCAGATCCGATCCGCCTTCGCGGATGACAGTCAGGATAAGTTCTTCAAGTTTTTCTTTATAATTCATATTTTTTATTTAGGAGCCCCGACTTTCGCCGATACGATACTAATGACCTGATTGATAACCTCCGCTGGGGTAGAATTCGCTTTGACAATATAACCTGCCACCCCGAGCTTCTTACTCTCTTCTATATCCGACTGCTGGCTCTTGTTGGACAAAACTATCTTCAAAGAGTTCGAGGATAAATTTTCCGAATTTAACTGCGCCAGCATCTCAAAACCATTAATGCCAGGCATGATTATATCTGCCAGCACGACATCCGGATTGAGCCCGCCTTTCAATTTCTCTATCGCCTCCTCTCCACTCATGGCAGTGTAAACTTCGAAATTGTTTTGGCTAAATTTGAGCGCATACATGTCTAAAAGGAAACTGTCGTCGTCAACTATAAAAATTTTTCTTTTTTGTCCTTCCATATAAAGCATATTATACTACTTTCCCCCTCTCCTTTACAAGGAGAGGGCTGGGGAGAGGTAAATTCTTTAAGAACCTCCCCTTGTTCCCCTCCTTATTAAGGAGGGGGAAATTTTACTCGCTTTCAGTGTTAAAATTATAAACTTCAGTAAAAGGAATGACACCTTTTAATGATTTAAATATGGCATCTTCCTTCATCGTTAGCATGCCGTGCTTGCGAGCCACCTTATAAATCTCTCCGTTTGTTGGGCTCTTCAATATTACATCTTGCATCTCTTTGTCTATTTTGAACATTTCAAAAATTGCGATACGACCTCTCGTACCGGAAGGACATTCGCCAGAAGGCACAGTCTCATACCTTTCCCCTTTTATCCCGAGTTCCTTTTTAAATTCATCCGGTAGATCTTTCAATTGCTGATCGATCTGCGCTTTGATGGTCGCTTCCATCGGCACAAGCTTGCGCGAACTAGGGCAAGTCATCCTGGCGAGACGCTGAGCTACGGACAGGATCAGGGTCGGCGCAATCAGATACGGATCGACGCCCATGTCTACGAGCCTTGGGATCGCGCCGATCGCATTGTTGGTGTGGAGAGTGGAAATAACCAGATGCCCGGTCAAAGCCGCCTGAATGGCAAGCTGTGCTGTTTCTTTGTCGCGTATTTCTCCGACCATGATTATATCTGGGTCTTGACGCAGAATGGAGCGCAAAGCGGAAGCAAACGTATAACCAATCTCCGACATCATTTGAGATTGGTTGATGTCAGGCATGTGATACTCGACTGGGTCCTCCAAGGAGACGATGTTGCTTTCTTCTTTATTAAGCTCGTTCATCATCGAATACAAAGTTGTGGATTTTCCGGAGCCGGTCGGACCGGTAATCAAAATAAGACCGTAAGGGCGCTTGATGGCCTCCCGGATCATATTCAAATTGGTTTCCGACAAGCCGAGCTGATCTAGAGGCTTGACCCCCTTTTCAGTATCCAAGATACGCATAACAACTTTCTCGCCGTAGTATGCGGGCATGGTAGACACACGGAAATCTATCTTGCGTCCATCAAAAGTGGTGCTGAAGGAATTGTCTTGTGGTTTTCTTTTTTCGTCCAGCCTCAATTTTGCCAAGATTTTTATACGCGCCACTATTCCGGTATAAACGGAGGACGGCAATACGATGCTAGTATGCAGGACTCCATCCACGCGGAAGCGCACCTTCACTTTCTCTCCGGTATACTCAATATGGATATCGGAAGCGCCTCCTTCGATGGCATTGCGCAGGATCACAGCCACCATTTTGATTATCGGCGCATCTTCAACTATCTTTGCTTCCTCACCCTTCTCTCCCTTTTTGATATTTTTGATCTCTTTGCTTAAATTTTCTTCGCTCAGCTCTTTGGCTTCTTCCTGATTAAGCTCATGTAGCGCTTCCTCCACCTGGCTCGAGATGCCTTTGTAGGTCTGCATGATGACTTCGTAATCGGTTTTGGATATTAGATATATCTTGAATGGGATGCCTAGTTTGGCAGAAATGAATTGGAGCGCGTCCATGGCCTGGATATTTTCCGGATTTGTGACCCCTACTTCCAAAACCCCATCCTGAATGTTGATCGGAGCAAAGTGATAATGCACCGCTGAATCTTCGGAAATATATTTCAATGCTTCAAAAGAAGTGTCTTTGATGTTTACCTTCTTTATCGGCATGTTCAAATACTGTCCTTTGGCTTGGAGTATTTTTTCTTCTGGGATGCCGGCTCCGATCAAGGCCTCTTCTATGTCCCCCGCATATTTCTCTTGGGCTAGAGTCTTGAATTCGCCTATCTGGCTCTTCGAAATTATATTTTCTTTAGCTAATTCTTCTAAAAAACTCATAGCTAATTTGAAGGCGGATTGTCCGCTGTTACTGCGTCGGTGCCGATCGGAGCAAATGGGTTTACCCTGCCTTCATTTCCGTCCGGCGTAAGCGTGATGCTAGAATCATGCAGGCTCACAAAAGCTTCGTCCGAAAAAATAGAATCGTCTAATTTAATATTTTTAACACTAAGGAGCAAGTTCAAGAATTCCTGAGCTATTTTTGAGTCTGCAACCCCAGTAGCAGGCGATCCAGCTGCGGGAAGGGCGGTAGTCGCGGGAGCAGAAACCAAATTCTTGTCAGAATCTGAAGACTTTCTGATATAGAAGAAATAGATAGCCACGAAAATCGCCGCGATCGCTATAAATATTAATATGTTTTTCATTTTTGGCATTTTATTTTTGACTTACTTGATTCTTCAACCAATAAGTTTTGATTTTGAAGCTGTATTTGTAAGTTTCAGGCAAAATGGAACCGGTAGCGTTCGCAGAGAGAGCAACATCAGACGAGAATTGGATCGAGGACACATCCACCAGGCGCAGATTCTTCTCCAGATCTCGGGTGAAATTCAGAAAGTTGCTGTAAGTGCCAGTCGTAGAAAACTCGAGATCCCAGACTCCGTAGTCTTTATTGGTGAGAGTAGTGGCAACTGCTCCTCTTTGCCCTGTTGTTGCTTTCGGCTTATCGGTCGTAGAAGACTCTTCTTCTTTGGTCACATTATATTTCACATCCTTCAAGACCATGCCGTAAGGTTTAGCTATCTGTTCTATTTCCAGGATGAGGCGGATATTATCAACTCCGGAAGGCAGAAATTTCTGAAGTTTTATTAAATTATCTTGATTGATGGAATTATATGTTTCAGTCAGCTTATCTTTTATATTTTCAAACGCTTTATTATTATCAAGAGCTTTATCATAGGACGTTATTTGCTCTTTTAATACAATAATTCCAGGGGAAAGAGGGTCAGTGGAATCATAAAAAGGCTTGGCAAAAATTAAAAAGACCGCAACGCTGATTCCTATTAAAATGATTGGGGTAATAAATCTCATAAAATTAAAATTAGCTTGCATCTTCCTCTCCCCCCTCCTCTTCTGTATCTATATCAGTATTTAGTGTAGTCTTGTAATCTACAAAAGCGGGATTAACTGAAAACTCGAGGTCAAAAAGAACGTTGCCCTTATCATCAAGCGCAAGATTGGAAAAAACAGGATCGATGAAATTCTTGCCTTCGTCTCTAGTAGTGAAAAGATCGGACTGGAGCGCGATCGAGCGATAGCCGACAGCCACGCCCGCCATTTTGATATTTACTTTCGAATCTTTTATATCCTCAAGACCGTAAGTAAATTTGGTAAATCGAACGGTTTTCATGGTAATGGCCGAAAGCGCCTGAAAAACAGGCGTGATAGCTATGTGGCCAGTTAGAATTTCATTCGCTGCATTCAGGCGTTTTTCTAATGTTTGAAGCTGAAGTATTTTCGCGGGTTCAAAATCCTCTTTGGCCAAAGTCAGGCTCTTTTCTTTTTCAACAATTGTTTTTTTTAATATCCCTTTATAGAAAAAAAGTCCTCCGGTCGCGAGAAGCACGGTAAACAGGACAAAAATAGAAATGATAGTAAAAAAACCAATCGATCTGCCTGCAACTGCATGTTCCTCTACTATTGGTTTCTTGGGTATAAATGATGTTTGAAAATTCGGTTCCATTGTACTCTACTATTATATTACAAAAGCAAATATAAAAGAAGTAAAATGTGTATAACTCCGGCGTTTCGGTCGGAGTCCGACCTTGCGTCGGACTTTACTCGTTTACTGTAATTTTCTTAGCGCAAGTCCGAGCGCCACTGCGAATTCGGGGCCCATGGTCTCAAGAACTTTATTCAAAAACTCCGGAGCATTCACTTTGCTGAAAGGATGGCCAGTCTCGATCTCGGCGCGAAAATTATTTGCCGCTACTTCCGAGAGCCCCTTTAGGAGCGACCCGCCCCCGGTAAATATCACTTTGCTTATGATCTTGTTATATTTCTTTTCGTATCCGAGTAGCACGTTATTGGTTTCGGCAAAGATGTAATCAATATGGATCTTGATGATGTCCGGCAAAGTTTTTTCGACCGGATTGCCGAAAAGTCCGAATTCTTTTTTTAATTTTTCCGCCTCGCTGAAAGGTATGCTTAAGGATTTCGCAATAGAGTCCGTGATGTCCGCGCCTCCTCTGTCGATAGTGTGATAATTTTTGATTGTGCCAAATTCGACGATGGAAAGCTTGGTGCGGGAAGCGCCGAAGTCCATCAGGAGAACCGGGGAAAGCTCGTGCTCAAAATTTGCCCTGATCGAGGAAAATATTTCGATCTCGAAAAAAGAAGCCGATAGTGAACACTGCGAAACAATGGAGCGATATTTTGCTATCGCATCGTTTTGGGTCGCGACCACGAGGACGCTCGTCTTGTCTACCGGCTTTTGCGGGATGTCTGAATTTTCATTCGTCATATTCATCTCCTCGAAAGAGGATTCTTTTTGTGGCAGACGGAAATAATCGAGCGATACTTCGGTGATCGGCACCGGGATGTACTTGCGAGCCTCGGTCGGGATGATCGTCGACATCTCGCTTTCTTTCACTGTGGTCGGCAGGTCGATATTGAAGATCAGACTGGATTGTATGGGAATGGAGAAAGCTCCGGAAGTGGCAGTTACTCCCGACTGTTTTAAAACTTCTTTCAGTGCGGTAGCTATTTTTTCTACCGAAAGGTTGGTTACCCGGCCCACATCCAAACCGTCATAGGGCCCAAGCGACACCGCGCCATATGTTTCCAAGACCGTCCTCCCCCCTTTTCTTTTTATTTCCACTACCTTGATAGCGGAAGAACCGATATCAATGCCGATAGCTCCGTCCTCTTTGCCGCCCGCGAGGCTACCGATACTGTCTATGATTTTGTTCATTATGTTGTTCATTGGGAATCTTCTTTTGTGCTAATATTATAGCACACTATGTTGTTTTTAAACACTATATTAGACATCATTTTCCCCGCCAAATGCATCTCCTGCGGACGAGGCGGAGGTGACTTATGCATAGAGTGCCTCACAAACTCAAAAACAGCAGAAAGAGAAACCGTAAAATGGATTTTCCCCCTCTTTGACTATCGCCATCCGCCAATCAAGAAGGCTCTATGGATATTCAAGTACAAAGGCAAGAGACAGCTCGCCCGTGTCTTCGCAGAAATTCTTTATGAAAATATAATGGAGGAATTGTCGGAACTGTCGGTCATGGAAAACTTTCGTAACCCAATTTTAATCCCCATTCCCCTCTCAGCAAAAAGATACCGGGAGCGCGGATACAACCAGGCGGAATTGATCTGCAGGGAATTGATGAAAATCAATGATATGCGCGATAGCGTAAATATGCAATTAGAAAATAATATTCTAATAAAACCAAAAGAAACAGAACACCAAGCTCGCATCGAAAACCGGGCGCAACGTTTGAAAAACATTGTCGGCTCTTTTGCGATAAAGGATGAAAATAAAAATAAAGAATTATTAAAAAATAGAAACATAATTTTAATAGATGACATCACCACCACTGGTGCAACGTTGAACGAGGCCCGAAAAGTTTTAAAGAAATCCGGCGCCCGCAAAATCATCGCCTTCACCGTAGCGCATTAGCAGCATAAAACATAATAGCGTAATGGCAACGGCCGTTGCCATTACGCAACTGTAAAATTGGCAAAATGAAAACCCCGAACGAGCGGTTTTCATTTTCCACTCCTTTCGGGGTTTGATTGTTTGCTGATTAGTTTATTACACATTCCGATCATTTTCTTTTTTTGCTTGACGACTCTCTCGCCAATTTTTGCGCAGGTCAATTAAAACTATCACTAAGAGTGCCAAACAAACTGCAGATCCTAATATTTTCAGGGAGAACAAGATCATATAGTTGTTAAAGTTTCAGAACCGCAATATTACGTCCAACCACGGCAGGATAGGTCTTGACTCGATCAAAGGGACCGATGACCACCGCATCAATGCCAGTGCTGACGACAAAAAGCGTTCCATCTGCCGCTTCGAGCAAGAAAGAAGTACCGGGAACCCAGTAAGGATAATCGCGGCAAAACGCCAAGATTTGTGAATCCTGCCAAGGCTTTTGGCTTCCCAGCCGTTCAACGAATTGCTCTGTGGTATTATTCTTGGTAATCTTATAAACAACCACCTGCGTCATTTCAGTCGGCATTGACTTGCCTTCCGGTTCGACTTTGCCAAAAATACCACCAGGGAAGATTTTGCCTGCTGTTGCGATCATTTCTTTTCCATTGGTCGCCTTAAGCTGAACGACCTTAACACACCTGAGTCCTACGAGTCTTTTGGTTTTTGTCATGGTTCTCTCCTTTTTATTTTGTTTTGGGCTAGTGTTTTTAGACGCTTCCCGACAATTTGTTCACTTCCATATATTATACTCCTTTTTTACTTAACTGTCAATAGATTATAAATCACCAAAATACCATATAATGCTTTATATTATATGGTTGAACTTTTGCTCACATATAAATACCTCATAGTCGTTCCACTCGCCATTATCGAAGGCCCGATCGTATCTGTGATATGCGGATTTTTGACGACGCTTGGGGTTTTCAATCCCCTGCTAGTTTTCGCGGTGATGGTGGCCGGAGACATCATCGGAGACGCAATATATTATTTCATAGGCTATTCTGGGAAAGGTTTGTTGCGTTATTTTAAAATAAGTGAAGAAAAAATAGAAAAAGCAAAAATTTTATATGAGAACAATCACAAGAAAGCTATCGCTGGTTCTAAAATAATGTGGGGCATAGGCACGGCGGGACTCATGGCCGCCGGAGCGCTCCACGTGCCCTATAAAAGATATTTCAAGACATGCGCTCTGTATTCGCTCGGGCAGTCCTTCATCATGATCCTCCTCGGCATATTCTTCGGAGGGTCATACATGCTCATCGGTAAATATATGGATTATTACACTGCGGGGACAAGCATCGTCGGAATATTCATCATACTCTTCATACTTTTTCAGTATTATAGAAAAAAGAAAAATCAGAAAATAAGTTTGTAATGCAATCGCGAAATAAAAAACTTAATATCGCGATGGTCTGCGATCCGATCGGAGAAAATAAATCTGGGGTCGTGGTTTCGACGATGCGCTTCGGAAAATTATTGAAGGAGCGCGGACACCATGTCATCTTTATCGGAGCAAGGTCTAAAGAACACAAAGATCATAGCTATCATGACGACGTAAAAGCTTATCGATACCGAAGCCTGCCAGTGCCAAAGTCGGGCGGATGGCATCTCGCTTTCCCGACGGTGCAACAACTGAAGAAAGTTTTCCTCGACGAAAAGATAGACGTGGTTCACATCCTCCTCCCTATGTCCGGCTCTATAGTCGCGATCAAAGCGGCCAAGGCCTTGAACATAAAAATAGTGGCGCATTCGCATTCCCAGCCGGAAAATCTGTTCATGGATATGCCAAAAATAATCCAGCCCGCGCTCGGCAAAATTTGGAATAAATATTTGGCCTGGACTTATGGCAAAGCAGAATCGCTCATCTACCCGACAGAGATGGCGCGTGGTTTGCTCTCGAAATTAAGCGACCCGAACCAGCCTTCGGCAGTGATCAGCAACGGTATCAATCTAAAAGAGTTCGGACCGGCGAAAATTGGAGATTTTTATGAGAGATACGGCATCCCCGCAGATAAAATAAAACTGCTTTTTGTGGGCAGATTGTATCCGGAGAAATCCATCGATACGCTCATCAAAGCGATCCCTCAGATAATAAAAGAGCACCCGAACACACACGTGATGATAGTAGGAGGCGGACATCTCCGGCCTAAACTAGAAAAACTGACAGATCGCCTCGGAGTCCGCAAACATGTCACTTTTTTGGGACTAATAGACGAAGAAGACAAGATCCTAGCCTACAATGCGAGCGACATTTTCGTTCTACCCTCATTGGCAGAACTCGAAGGGATGGTGGTCCTGGAGGCCATGGCTTGTGGCAAGCCCATCGTAATTTCGGATGCGGAAATGAGCGCTTCCCGATACTTCGTCGACGGTAACGGATTTCTATTCAAGTCGGAGGACCATGAGGACTTGGCGCGACAAGTGTCTAAACTGATAGGTGACCCGGAACTCCGAAAAAAGCACGGCGAGGCGAGTTTTGCCAACATCAAGCGTTATGATATTGAGACCAGCATCGGTTTATTGGAAGAAGTTTATTATTTAGCATTGAATAAATAATGAAAGAATACTATTTTGAAGATAGAATTTATTATAGGACGAATGAATTCAAGCCGGAAAGGTTGACCCTAGTTTTTGTTCACGGAGTTTCCGGATCTTCTTCCGCCTGGCTTCCCTACGAGAAAATATTCGAAGAAAAATACAATATCGTAACATACGATATACGTGGACATGGAATGTCAAAGAAATATCCTAACTACTCTGATTATGAGGTGAAGAAATTTGTCCAAGATTTTCATGATCTGATAATATATCTTAAAATTTCAAAATTCATTCTACTTAGTAGCTCCTTCGCTACACTGATAGCACGAGAGTATATAAAACAATATAGAGAAACCGTTACTGCCCTTATCTTTACCTCTGTTGAAAATTATGAAGACGATGCATTTATATTAAAAATAGGTCGACCGATTCTAAAAATATTAACAAGTATGATAAGTTTCTTGCCTTTTAATCCAAGGCCTCGTGGACACGTTGACTACAGTAAAATAAAAAATTCCGATTGGAGTATTGAACGAAATTTTGCAGACATGAGAAATACTGGACTGCGTGCACACCTTTTTACCCTAAGACAATCTTTTATTCCTGGACAGGAATACTCTTTTGAAAAAATAAATGTGCCGACATTAATCATGCATGGCGAAAAAGATTCATTTGTTCCCATAAAGAATGCTCTTGCTTTTTCTAAAAAAATGAAAAATTCTGAATTTGTAAGTATCCCAAATTTTGATCACGATATTCACCACAACGCCGTAAAAGAAATGTCCAAAGCCATAGAGTCTTTTATAGAAAAAAATAAAAATCTGCTACAATAGACATATGCAATCTTATAAAACTTACTTTTCGAACAAAAATTTCCTAATATCATTTTTCGGCGGCCTGATTTTGCTCGTGACCAGCCTCGTCGCTCAGTTTTTTGTAAGCGGTTATGTAAACAGTCTGCCGAGCACTCCGGTGGCCGACCTGATCTTGAGCAATATCCGAGCATATGACGTGGAAGGGATTTTCATATACGGCTCTTTCTTGCTTCTTTTTGTAGGTATCTTTGTTGGGCTTAAAAGGCCCAATCTGCTGCCCTTTATGATGAAAAGCATCGCGCTCTTCACCTTGATCAGATCGCTTTTTGTCATCCTGACCCACATCAGCGCTTTTCCCACCCACATAATCATCGAATCATCTTTTTTAAATCATCCCGTTTTTACCGGCATTTTTACCGGCAACGACCTTTTCTTTTCCGGACACACCGGCCTGCCCTTCCTTCTCGCACTCATGTTCTGGAAAGAAAAAAACCTAAAATCCATCTTCCTCGGATTCTCCATCCTTTTTGCCATTGTGGTGCTCTTGGGCCACATCCATTACTCTATAGATGTCCTATCCGCCTTTTTCATCACTTATGGTATCTTTCAAATTTGTAAATTTTTATTCGCGAGAGAGTTGGGGTTTTTCTCAGAAACCAAATAGAAAAACCAGTTAGCATAAATTTTTCTAGTTCCACAAATCCCAGATCATGCCCGCTATGTTCCGGGGCTTTCCTTCGAGAGCGTAGTAATGCAAATCAATGAACGGAAGCGAATTGCACTCGATGATCCCCCATTTCTGCGAGGCTTGATCGGATTTCGGATTCGGTATGATGCAATCAAAACCTACCACCGGTAAGCCAGTAACTTTTGCCGCTTTCTCCAAGATGGGAACAAAGCTAGGATGGAGGCTGTCAATCATCTCCTCTGTCCTGCCGCCGAAGAGTCTGCCGTTCCTGTGAGTGAGCGTCAACGATGCTTGGGCGGGCAATATGTCATCCATCACAAAACTGGACCGAAAAATGTGATCATGTAATTCTTTCGAAATGCGAATGGGCTCGACCCGGCTCGGACGTTCCTTATCTTTTTCTTTTATGAGCTCCCGGATTGTTTTTTTGCCGTCCCCGATCAAAGTAGGGGCGTACCCCGTGTAGAATCCGGCAAGCCTTCCGCCGACTAAAGTCGCCCGGCAGACACTGCCTACTAGGTGTTCCTCAATTACGAGATAAGAGCATATTTGTCTCCCAGTATTAATGCCTTCTCTCAATTGCGGGAGGGTGCTTATGTTGGTAACAGTATGACGGCCGTGGGAACCCACGCGCGGTTTGACGATTAGGGGTTTTTGCAGTTTGGAAAATATATCTTCGATCTTACCCGCATCATTAAAGCGCAGAAGTGAAAAAGGAGAGAGCTCACAATAGCCCGGAACAGGAATCCCGTATTTTTGAAATTCATCCTTCAACGTGGCTTTATCGTCCCAATTGTCGCTCATTTCTGAAAATTCCGGCGGAATAGGGATGCTTTCAAAATAAAAATTTTTGGGTCTGCCACCGATCGGCAGGATCGCGCGGTAATGATCGAGAGGTCTGCCCCAAAGTATCACTTGCTCCATTTTGATTCTCCTCCTCTTCGCTTCTTCCCAGATGATCTTGGAGCGAAATGTGTTGGCTTTTTCCATACCGTCTGAAAATTTCGCAAGTTTAAAAAATACCAGAGATCGGAATAAAAATTCCGGGACTGAATCGGCAAAATGTTTGATTGCCGCGGGAACATATTTTATGAATCTCTTCGCCTGGTTGTCGAGAGTGATTGAAAATATGCTCTCGAAAAAAGAAAAGGTGTGGTTGATAGGAGCATCCCCACAATACGAGCAGGAACTTTGTTTTGGGTGCGGTTCTTTCATTTTTTGCATAATAACACAAAAGAGACAGCAAACAAGCCGCCTCTTTTAAATAAGTAAATTAAACCAACCATTCCCAATTGCTTCTAGTGTTCTCCTTTGATCATAAACTTAATTCGATTAAAAATTTAATAATAATCGACTAAATACATTATAACAACAAGTGAGGAGCATAAGCAAATTTATTTGTTTAATGTTCAAGTGCTGTTGTTATATGGTAATCCATATATGAGATATATTTTTGAAGCGGATGAGGTGAGATTCGAACTCACGGTCCTTTTAAGGGGACGGCGGTTTAGTAAACCGCTACCTTAAGCCACTCGGTCACTCATCCAAAATTACAGAGGGAGTATAACAGAAAAAATGGAAAAATGGCATATATATGCTAAAGTAATTACGTAATTAAATACGTATTTAATTACGTACGGAGCCGTGTCAGAGTGGTCTAACGTACCTCTTTGCTAAAGAGGCAGGGGCTTCAAAACCCCTCGGCGGTTCGAATCCGCCCGGCTCCGCAACAAATCGAAATCCGAAGAAAATTATAGAGTTTAGCTAAGTCTTCGCTTGCTAGTTAGTTCTTCGTCTTCTTTACTTCGGTTGTAATATTTTTTACGGTATTTTTAGCTTTGGTTTTTGTTTCTTTGGCGATATGCTTCCAATCATCTTTCAATGATTTGGCGGATTTGACGACTTCCGCGAGCGAAATCCCCGCCACCTCATAAGAATGAAGGACATTATCAACGATCTTTTCGTATGCCTCTTTCGTAACTATTTTTTCTTTTTCTATTTTTTTTATTATTTTCTTCTTCGCCTCAACCACCCACTTTTGCGCGGATTGCTGATGCTCTTTGCCTTTGGGCCCTAAAAAATAATAAGCGGCGGCTCCGAGAGCGACTGCCCCAGCTCCGAGCGCGACGATCTTACCTTTTGATATTTTTTTATTTTTTGTCATATTCATACATAGTATGCCGTTTAAAGATAACATTAATTACAAATCTACTCCTTGCGGGTCCGTCTCTTCTTTCTAAAAAGAAAATTGAAAATGAAGCTCCCTTTCAGATCTTCTATCATCTCCTTCGTAGTATCGCCTATTTTTTCTATATCTTTTTCTATTTTATCCATAATTCTATTAAACGTGTTCATAGCGCGAATAAGATAAAATAAAAATATACCCGCCATGATCCCTAGAATGACAAAGCCGATCGAGGAGATAAAGAAGAAAATCTGCGATTGTAAAAACGAATCCATGAGTATATCATAACATGATATGGAACTTCACGACAAGCTGGAAATAAAATTCCGCCTAGATGTAAACCAAAAAAGAGCTTTAAATAAACTCAAGCTTTTTTCAGTATCCGACCTGCTGTTTCACTTCCCTATTCGCTATAGCGATATCAGTGAGGTAAAAAGAGTTGTGGATTTAATTCCCGGAGATATGGCAACAGTTTATGGAAAAATATCAAAATTGAAAACTAAAAAAGGTTTTCGTTCAAAGATTCCCATGGCCGAGGGCCAAATAGAAGATTTGTCTGGAAAAATAAAAATAACTTGGTTCAATCAGGCGTATCTCGCAAAGATGCTTCATGACGGCGAGAATGTAAAATTAACCGGCAAAGTGACTCAAGGCAAAAACGGCATTTATCTAGCCAATCCAGAATTTGAAAAGATGCTGGACATGCCCATAGATTCGCATGATACTTTATTTAGAAACCCCACCTTGCTAAGGGAGGGGCTTGGGGAGGGTCTCTCTTACCCCATTTATGCCGAAACTCGGGGAATCACTTCCAAATGGTTTTATCACGCTATAGAAAAAATATTGAGAGAGAAAAGTTTGGATAATTTAGAAGATTATATTCCAGCTGATATTTTAAAAAAATATAGCTTGCCAACTTTAAAAACGGCCCTGATTTGGATACATAAACCAAAAAACAAAAATGATGCCGAGTCAGCTCGCAAAAGATTCGCCTTTGAAGAGGTCTTTTGCATCCAGTTGGAACGCCAACACGATAAATTTGAATATAGAAAAAATAAATCTTTCCAAATTAGACCAGAAAAGAAAGACGTACAGGATTTCTTAGAACGCTTCCCATTTAAACCAACAAATTCTCAAAGTAAATCGATTGAAACAATACTAGCTGACATGACGAAAAATTTCCCAATGTCCCGACTGCTCGAAGGAGATGTCGGCTCCGGTAAAACTGCAGTGGCTGCCACAGCTTCGTACGTCCTACTAAAGGATAATCTGCAAACGGCCTATATGGCACCGACTGAGATTTTAGCCAATCAGCATTTTTACTCCTTCATTCAATATTTTACTCACACTGGAATTCAGATTGGCCTAATCACAGGTTCGGGCTGTAAAAAATTCCCATCGAAAATAAACCCGAAAGAAGCTACCATAATTTCTCGTGCACAACTGCTCAAATGGGTCGCGAACGGCCAAATTCCAATTCTAATAGGCACCCATGCCCTGATTCAAAAAACTGTTAAATTTAAAAATTTGGCATTAGTGGTGATAGATGAACAGCACAGATTTGGCACAGCGCAGAGAAGAAAACTTGTTCGCAAGGATGGAGTTGCTCCTCACCTACTCTCAATGACGGCTACCCCCATCCCCCGCACACTTGCGCTGACTATCTATGGGGACTTGGATTTGTCGCTTCTTGATGAAATGCCAGCCGGGAGAAAACAAATAATTACAGAAATTATTACCCCAAACAAACGACTTGAAACTTATGAAAAAATAAGACAAGAATTAAAAAATGGCAGACAGCTTTATGTAATTTGCCCTAGAATTTTTGAACCTGATCCAGAAAAAGAATTAGCGCTCAACGTAAAATCTGCAGTCGAAGAAGCCAAACGTTTGAAAAAAGAAATATTTCGAGAATACGAAATTGGAGTCCTGCACAGCAAAATGAGCAAGGAGAAAAAAGAAGAAGTGATGCAAGAATTCACTGAAGGAAAAATTCACATACTTTGCGCTACTTCTGTGGTGGAAGTCGGGGTGAATGTCCCAAATGCGACTGTAATAATCATAGAAGGCGCAGAGAGATTTGGTTTGGCACAACTGCACCAGCTCCGCGGACGTGTGATTCGTAGTACACATCAAGCATATTGCTACATCTTTGCCGAAGCCAAAAGTGAAAAAACAATAGCTAGACTAAAAGCATTAAAAACTGCAAAAAATGGTTTTGAATTGGCAGAACTAGACCTCACCCTTCGTGGCGCCGGCGAACTCGGAGGCACCAAACAATGGGGCATCACCGACCTTGGCATGGAAGCAATTAAAAATATAAAAATGGTAGAAGCCGCCCGCACCGAAGCCATTCGCCTAATCGAAGAAGATCCTGAACTAATTAAGTATCCCCTGCTGAAAGCTAAAGTAAAAAGTAAAGCTGGAGAATTTCATTTTGAGTAAAAACTATATCGATTGCATAAATATAAAGAACGCAATAATTGCAATTATTATAAGTGCTACACCTAAATATGTAAAAACTTTACGTGGTTTATCATTAATCGCTTCAGCTTTAGCAACCTCGCTTGGCCATTTATTTTTTAGAAGATAAGGTAGGGCATAAGATATTAAAATCAACACAACAATCAGAATGATAAAGGATATTTTTCCACTCGAGTCAATGCCATCGCCAAATCCGAAGCCTTGAAGAAAAACCACTACAGCCACACCAATAAATAGATAAATAAGCTCCCTTATAAGTTTAGCCACGACAAGGCAAAGGAATATTATTTTTTGCATAAATTAATTATACCATTAAAGATATTTTCTGCAACGTAGTCCGTCCTCTTGGATTCAAACCAAGGACCCCAGAGGTATAAGCTCTCAACCCCAGCCAAAGGCTGGTCCGCCTCTGGCGGAAACTGAGCTGTGGGCGTGCTTGGATTCGAACCAAGGGCCACTTAGGTATAAGCTAAGCGCTCTACCAACTGAGCTACACGCCCGATATTTTACCATCTAAAAACTTTCTTCCCTGCCCAGACTTTAAAAATTTTTCTCTCTTGATTGCTTCAGCTTTGGTCTGGTATTCTTCGGTATAGATTAACACAAAAGGTTTATTTTGTCTTGTGAAAACATTTGAATTGGAATTGTGTTCAATTAATCTTTTTTCAGCCGTTTTGCCAGTATAACCAATATATCTTTTTCCTTTTTTTAAACTTTTTAGTATGTAGATACTAAACATTTATTTGGACTAGCCTCAGCCAAAGGCTGGTCCGCCTCTGGCGGAAACTGAGCTACACGCGGATGTGTAAACCTAATAACTATAACAAAATAAGGCTAAAACGCAATTTAGAGTTCGTTTAGACTACCTTTTTCTTTAAAGACAAAAAAGCTTTTTTGATCGTGTCATAAATGACTGGAAGTTCAAGATAGTCTATGACAATAGCACACCAGGATAGCCAGATGGGTATAGCAACCAGAGCTGTGCCAGTAAATTGCGCCACCACCACTTCATCCGTAATCCAAAACAAGTGAAGCCATTGCGAATTGATCAGCAATAGAAATAATATACTATGGAAGCGGTTTTCTTTATTTGTGCGATATTGGTGAATATATAATATAGAGCTCGTTATGATCGCCGGTATCTCTGTATAATCCACAAGTGCGATGACAGTAGTCCAAAAATTACCCGGATCCCAAAATGCATGCCTAAATAATTTAAAAAATACAATGTCTGTCGAAAGCCAGTATAAATGCACTATCTGCAAGAGAAAAAGCAGGGCCGTGAGAGACGCAATGACTCTGTAATTTTTCTCGTACCATTTCCAAAACTTATTCAGCATCTATTTTTTAGGCAACTTGAGCGTCAGTCGGAGCTATAATTTCTTTCTTCTTTAGAACTATTCCATGCGCAGTTAATATCTTCTCATATTCTTCTTGTTCTAAAGTTTCCACTTCTATAAGCTTGTGCGCAATAGCATCAAATGCTTTTCTGTGTTCGGAAAGAACTTTTTCAGCAGATTTTAATCCATCACTTATTATTCTGGAAACTTCAGCATCCACTTTCGTCGAAACAGCTTCAGAATATTCTTGTTCAGGAGCTTCTCCATATTGCATTCTACCTCCCCCACTGACTAGCGCAATTGGTCCAATTACATCTGACATACCCCAGCGTGTGACCATCGCCCGAGCCAAATTTGTAGACATTTGCAAATCACTAGACGGTCCAGTAGTAATGTCTCCAAAGATCATTTGCTCTGCCACATATCCGCCGAGAGACATAGCGATATCATCTATAAATTCTTTCTTGGATTGCAAACGTCGCTCTTCTAAAGGCAATTTCAAAGTATATCCGCCAGCATTTCCACGCGCAATAATAGAAACTTTATGCACTGGGTCGGCATAAGGAAGCACCGAAGCCACTAGAGCATGACCTGCTTCGTGATATGCAGTAATTTCTTTTTCTTTTTTAGAAAGCAAATGGCTTTTGCGTTCAGGACCGAGCATTACTTTTTCAATAGCTCGAATTAAATCAAATTGGAAAACTTTTTTCCTATTTTCGCGTGCCGCAAGTATCGCGCCTTCGTTCATCAATGAATACAAATCAGCACCAGAAAATCCTGGGGTACGTTCAGCAATTAATTTCAAATTAATATCTTCGGCGAGAGGTTTTTTTACTGCATGAATTTTCAATATTTCTTCACGGTCAGCCCTGTCAGGCAAATCCAGCAATACTTTTCTATCAAAACGTCCGGGGCGAATGAGTGCTGGATCAAGCACGTCCGGCCTATTTGTCGCTGCCATCACGATCACTTTGTCGTTCGGTTCAAAGCCGTCCATTTCCACCAATATTTGGTTTAAAGTCTGCTCGCGCTCGTCGTTGCCTCCACCAAAGCCTCCTCCGCGGGTTCGCCCGATCGCATCTATCTCATCCACGAAGATAATAGCCGGCGCCGCTTTCTTGGCCATTTTGAAAAGATCTCGCACTCGTGAAGCTCCCACGCCGACAAACATTTCCACAAATTCACTTCCAGATAAATGGAAAAAAGGCACGCCAGCTTCCCCTGCCACGGCTCTCGCAAGCAATGTCTTGCCTGTGCCCGGAGCTCCAGTCAAGATCACTCCTTTCGGGATCCTAGCGCCGATGTCTAAAAACTTTTTCGGGCTTTTCAAGAAATCCACAATTTCTTTCAATTCTTCTTTGGCTTCCTTGCATCCGGCCACATCTTTGAAAGTAACTCTATTATTTTTATCATTTGGGTCAGTGATACGTGCTTTGGACTGACCAAAAGAAAGTGCTTGCATGCCGGCGCCTTTCACTTGCCTTGATAGATACCAAAAGAAAAGCAAAATAAAAACTATCGGCAATAGGAACGGAAGAATGTTTATAAGCACAAACATAAATCCACTTTCGTTCTTGATCTCTATTTCCGCCTTGCCGAGCGCTTCGCTGGTCACCCCGTAATTGAAGAGAGTTTGCGAGAGGGCCGAACCCACTTCTTTCTTGGATTTTTTTATTTCGTCGTTTTGATAAGTGATCGTGAGCTTCTCCCCTTCGACTAAGATCTTTTTTACTTCTCCCAGAGCGACACTTTTGGCCAAATCCGAGATCGGTATCTCCGGGACAGCTTTTCCTTCAGGAGAGACAGCCAAATAGATAGCTGTGATCAGCATGAAGATAAATATGGTGCTCGCGATACTGCCTTTAAAGTTGGATCCGCCCACTTTTCTGCCTTTGTTTCTACCGCCACCTTGATCGTCTTTCTTATTTAAAAAATTAAAATCCATTGCTATAGATTAGCACAAAAAATATAAAAAACCAAATAAAATTACCTTTATACTTTCGGGGTTTTAGGAGTTAGTAGTGTTTCTTTTGATTTAAGTGCTGAGATTTCATTTAGTATTTTTAGCATACGTTCAACCTTCATTTTAGCAACGGCAAAATTTCTCCCAGATGAAATAATGTTCTTGACAACAACTCCATCAAGTGTTTTTTTGAATTCAACTGGATTTCCGATACTAGAAAAAGAATGGCCATCCAACTCATCAAACTTTTGATTCAAAGCCTCTAACCTTAACTTGATTTCTTCAAGAGAAAGATTGTTTATATTTTCCCCTGAATTTGGTCCTGGTTCTGTACTCATAGTGTATTAATTATTGTCTACTTAAAACTCTAAGTCAAGTTTAAAAATTACAATAAGTCGAGTGGAGATGTGGGAAATTGAATCCCAGTGCAGAAGGTTTTTGTAAAGAAGTCTACATACATAGCACGCTTTTTTGTTTAAATTAAAAAATTCTTAAACGAGCCAAATATTTTTTAATCGAGTTCTAGGTTTTAGTGAAATACTCGAACGGGTATTTCCTTATCCCGATAATATTGTGCCTCATCTTATATATCGGAAGTCTATAAGAGAGACATCAGTTACGCCGAAGCGGAAACTGAAGCGAAAGCAAAGTCATTCATACCGAAGTATGGAGAGACTGCTGCTTTCACTTTGGAAGCTAATTTTGCAATTAAGCTATTGGACGAAGTTTTACGAGGTTACGTCCATTCTCGGTATGCATCGATGACAAAAGGCCTACTGTCTATGCCTTGCATCCCCAAATATTGTAAAAGAAATTAATATTTCTTTTATCCACCAAACCTCTCCTTCCAGGAGAGGATGCCCTTTAGGGCAGGTGAGGTTTTTCAAAGTTCTATCTGTTATTCTCCTCTTTTCATTTCGCGCCTAATACTACGATCTGTCTCACGTTTTTCAAGCGCCCTACGTTTATCAAACTTTTTCTTACCTTTCACCAAAGCAATTTCTACTTTTATTTTTCTTCCTTTATTATACACTGAAATAGGCACAATTGTCAAACTCTTGTTTTTCTCATTTCCGGCAAGTTCTGTGATTTCTTTTTTGGTTAACAAAAGCCTTCTATTGCGAAGTGGGTCATAATCTTTGGGAGCATTTTTGGCTTGATAAGGCGGGATATTCGCATTAATTAAATACACTTCTCCTCCACGAACAATAACAAAAGCTCCCTCGAGCGACATTTGCCCTCCTCGCACAGATTTCACTTCCACGCCCAAGAGCTCAATACCCGTTTCGTATTTTTCCACAATTTCATAATTAAATCTCGCTTTTCTGTTTTCTGCATAATTAGCCATAACTTTATATTAACATAAAGCATCTATTATATTTGTTGAAACTAAGAATATTAAATAGTGGGTTTCCTAATAGCTTCAGCATAATCGGGAGCAATTTTACCTGTACGCTCATATATATCAATAGCTTCTCTTATTTTTCTGAGTGCTCTACGACGTATTCCACCAATCAACGAACCGGTAACTCCAAAATGCTCGCCGACAATGTCTTGTGTATTTTTTTCATCCTCATTATTTAAATATAGCATTGATACTACTGTTCTTTCTCGATCAGTTAAAATATCTGGAGAAGAAATTATATCCATCATTATTTTCTCCATTTCTTGTTCCTCTATTTCACTTCTAAAATCTAAATTGTTCTTTCTTAAACCACGAACAGGATGTAGTCCATATCTTTCGGTTTGTTTTAACATCCTCTCTATTTTGGGTTTCTTAAGACTACTTCTATAATTACCCATTTTACCTCCTTGAATAGAATAACGATAACCAATTAAATCACTAAGTTTCCCTTCTATTTGTTCCCCCTCAGGATGTAATTCAGAAATATCTCCGATGTTCACCCCTTCTTCTTCATCTTCCAAACTATCTCCTTCCAAAGTGAAACTGGGAAGTAAATCGTAATCTCTATATTCTAAGTCTATCTGTCTTTCATATTGCGTTTCGTGGTCTTTTTCTAATGATTCTTTTTCTAATTCATCAAAACTTCTAGCAATTTCCAATGTTCCACTTTTAATTTTTTCAATTCTCGTTGAACCAATTAAATGAATATAAACCTTATCGAGAATTTCTGGTCCATAAAAAATCCTTTTTATTCCTAAAGAACTAAGATATACCCCTGAGCTCTTTTCAAATTTATTTCTAGAAATCTCTTTCGCAACATTAAATATTATAGTATCGACTTCCTTTGTGGTCGCACCTACTTCAACAGCAATTATATTGGCACTCATCCATTCTTTTGGTGCATATTCAAAATACCCCTCGTTTCTAAATTTACGATTTCTGTTACTAATCTCCATAACTTGGTTTGTATCAAAATAACGCACAACTCCAGAGTCTGTTATTTCCTTTTCTTGAGTCGTATTAATAGCACTAGATTTAATTTCTACAGGTATTTCAACCACTGGTGAAACACTTGCTGTCTCAATTATCTCTGGAAGCACAGGTGTCGCTTCACTGAGCCCTGTTCCCGAAACATCACTTGTCCATTTATCTGGTTGAGCTTCCGCAGTTTCTAATACTTCAGAATAAAATACGGGGCGATTATTATTTTCTCGCCATTCATCTAAAAACTCTACAATAGTTGCTCTTTTATTATTTCTCACTTGCGAACGACGAAGTAATCGACCACCTCTTTGTATTACATCCTTTTCTGAGAGACTGGGTTTTACGTTGAGACCTATTGTTGCCTCTGTTTCATCAAGAGATTGCCATGAAAGTTTAGAACCACACAATACTTCTATTTCTCCATTTTTCCATTTCTGTAAAACAGCCTCCCTCTCATCAATATCAAGTTCGCCTGTAAGAACTCCTGATTTTATCCCTTTGGCTTCAAAAACGCTAGCAAGATCTCTGGTGTGTTGTCTACCCGTACAAAAAGCAATAGTTTTACTCCCTTCTCTTCTATAAAAACTTATATAACTATCTACTATTAAATCATTCCTTTCTTTAGTATTGATATTTTTTTCCAATTCACCGGGTAAATAATCACCGTGCCTCACACGTATACCCCCTAAAACAATCGGAACTTTTATAATTTCAACATTAAATGCTGAAAGTAAATTCCCCTTGACTGCCTCTACAACCCCCATCTTATCTATTTCAATAGGTAAAAAATCTGATGCAGTTCTACCTTTCAATAATTCATAAGTAGCCGTAGCAGAAAATCCTATAATTGTTTCTTTTTTGAAAGTTTTATTAATAGATTCTTGAGTAATTTTACCCAAACCATCGTGAACTTCATCCAATAAAACCAAATCAAAATCACCACTTTTAAAACTGCCATTACTAATGGCATTTCTTAGACCATTATAGTTACAAACTGTTACCTTGGCATGTAATTCTTTTTTGTCAGCAAAATATTGTCCAACTTCTCCCCCACTAAATCGCTCTACTTTTTGGACATTCTGTATTGCATTAATATTTCCACTTCCAACAACAAGAATCTTCATATCAGGCACATCTTTTAAAGCTTCTATAAGCTCAGCAAAAATGACAGTCTTACCCAAACCTGTAGGTAATTCCACATAACCTCTCCTTTTACCAGAACGAAGAAAGGCAGCAATTTTTACTAATGACTCCACTTGCCTTGGTTCAAGTGTAGAATGTTCTCCTTTTTCATACTGTTTTATGAAAAGATCGACAGAATCCAAAATACGAAGCACCTTAAGTTCTTTAGAAAATTTTGCTTCTACCTTTTCACCATCGTTAGATGTGCCACTCTCTTCTTTTTCGTCTAATTTATTTATTATAGAAATAAACGCTCGAAGCCTTGCTCTATCAGTTTTTTTAAACTCTTTAAGTGTTTTATTTCTCTGATCTTCAGAAAGATCAAAGGATTGCCCCGTAGCACTAGAGACTTTTTTTATTTCTTCCTTAAATGAGTCTAATTTTCGACTCCATATTTCTTTCATTCTATTCATTATAGGCTTAATTTAATATCATTTCAATGTGTTGACTTTCAGCCCCCAATACGCTATATTCTTATTAGTCAAAGATATCAAAAGACTTAGTGAGCACTATTTATATCAATTGCGTGAAAGAATAAACAACCAAATACGAGCGACGGAACTTCGGGTTTTAGACAGTGAAAATAAAAATCTCGGTGTTTTAAGTATAAAAGACGCTCTGGAGCTCGCGCAAGGAAAGGGTTTAGATTTGATAGAGATAGGCCCAAATGCCAACCCGCCCTTGGCAAAGCTGATGGATTTTGGAAAATATCAGTATGAGGCAAGTAAGAAATTGAAGAAAGCCAAAGCAGGCGCAAACAAGACAGAGACCAAAGGAATTCAGATCAAGATAGGAACGGGAGATCATGATTTGGAATTGAAAGCGAAAACCGCTTCCAAATGGATCAAGGAAGGTCATCGAGTCAAAGTGGAACTTTTCCTTGCTGGACGCGCGAAATATATGGATGAGAAATTTTTAAAAGAACGTTTGGATAGAGTGCTTCACTTAATCACCGAAGATTACAAGATATCCGATGCGTATAAGAAAGGTCCGAAAGGTTTGATTACCACAATAGAAAAGAAGTAATTATATGGGAAAAGGTATGAAAACAAACAAATCATATAGTAAGAGATTAAAAATCACAAAAAGTGGAAAGATACTTTCACGTAAACCAGGTTTTAATCATTTCAATGCAAAACAATCCCGCACGAAACAACTTGCCGGCAAGAAAGGCAAAAATTTTATTATTAAAAACAAGCCGAAGAGCCATTTATTACCATTCACATAGAACCTCTCCCCAACCCCTCTCCTTAACAAGGAGAGGGGCGAAGGGGTGAGGTAGAATTTAACTTTATGACCAGAGTAAAAAAGGGAGTACATGCATTAAAGAGGAGAAGAAGTGTTCTGAAACAAACCAAAGGTTTTCGTCACGGACGAAGCACGAAAGAACGCCAAGCAAAGGATGCTCTTTTGCATTCCGGAAATTATTCTTTCGCACACCGAAAGGACAAAAAGTCGCATAATAGAACACTTTGGAATATAAAAATAAACGCAGGCGCGCGTGAACTCGGCACAACTTATTCTAAACTAATTGATGGCTTAAATAAGAAAAAAATATTACTTGATCGCAAAATCCTAGCAGATTTTGCTGAGCATCATCCAAAAACTTTCGCCAAAGTTTTGGAGGCAGTTAAATAAAAAAGGTTTTTCTAAACAGTAGTAGTGGCCACTCCAGTCGGAACAATTCTGTATTCGGTTATTTTATCCGCTTTGACTAAAGCCAGAATATCTGCTAAAAGTTTCTTTGGGTCCTCGCCAGTGACAATTTTAGCATTTGGACGGTGGCCCTTCCGTATTATTTCCTCAAGTTCTGCTCCCATTTCCCAAGGCCCTTTATAAATACCGAGAGGTTTGTTGTCCTCGAATGCAATAGTGAACTCATGAATAGTGCCGATACGCCCGCAACCACAGATGACCGCGTCTGCAGAGCGGGTGAGGAGTAGGTCACGCCCGGCATAACCGAACCCGGTATACATGATGAGATCCATATAATCTATCGGCAATTTATATACTTCCACGTGTTCTTTTTCGGACGCGGCTGGAGATATTCCAATGGAAATGCCTCCCACTTCCTTCAGTCCCATTGCCACCCAAAGCGGAAATCCGGTCGTGGCTCCGGTCACTAGTACCATCCCCGCGCGAGCGATTTCTCGCCCAAGTTCTTTAGCCTTGTCTAGAGCATTTATCCCGCAATGACCGGTTTCTGCCGCCCCGGAGACGCATATTTTTATTTGATTATGTCCATGTCTATTTTTTAACCAAGAATCCATATTCTTATTTTAACATAAAAAAATTATTTAACAGGGCAAGACTATACTCTGCCCCAATTCCGGCGCCGAAGCATCTATCCCTAAATTGTCTCGAAGTTTCTGGACTAGGAACATCGCCGATTTCGGTTCGCCCATCACTACAAAAACTTTTTTTACTGTTTCTTGCGTGTCCTCGACAAAAGATAACAATCCATCTGAATCCTTATGCCCGGAATATCCGAGAATAGTCACAATATGAGCACGAATGATCACGTCTTCTCCTGTTATGCGCACCGTCTTGAGTCCCTCTTGGATGAGCCGCCCCGGGCTACCTACCACCTGATATCCGGTCAAGAGAAGGGTGTTGTTGGGGTCCGGCAAGTAATGCCTTTCATGGTGCACTATACGCCCGCCAGTAGACATTCCGCTGCCAGCGATGACTATCTTGGGATTTGGCACATCATTGATCATTTTGGATTCCTCCGATTTTAGAGTATTGTGCAATCCGGGAAAATCAAACAAGTATTTGTCACTCTTCATGGCGTGTTGTGCATTTTCATTCAAATAACTTTTATATTGCTTGAAAACTTCTGTCAAACGAATGGCAAGCGGTGAATCTAGAAAAATAGGCATGACAGGCACTCGCTTGTTTTCCACCAAATTATTCAGTTCAAAGAGAAGCTCCTGCGAGCGTTCGAGGGAGAAAACGGGTATGACTAGAGTCCCCTTCCTTTTATAGTTGTCCTCAATGGTTGCCTCCAGAAACTTCCGGCGATCATCTTTCGATTCATGATTCCTGTCGCCGTACACAGACTCCATGATCAAATAATCTATGCCGGTTATCTTTTCCGTGTCCGGCAGGATCATTGACGGAGAATTTCCCAGGTCCCCGGTAAAGAGGATAGACTTGCCGTTATATACAAATTTGATCATTGCCGAACCTAAGATATGGCCGGCGTTCAAAAAGGAAACTTCCAAATCGGGAGTGATCGTGAGCTTCTGGTGATAATCGAAGCCTTCCCAAAGCGAAAGCGCTAATTTCACATTCTCCTCGGTGTAAATTTTATCCAGGCCGAGATCTGTATTTTTACAGAGAATGCCGGTGGTATCGAGGAGCATCGGCAGTGCGAGAGACTTGGTGGGCTTCGTGGAATAGATTTTTCCCCGGAATCCTTCGTGAAGAAGTTTCGGAACGCGCCCCAAATGATCCACGTGCGCATGGGTGATAAAGAGAATATCAATCTCCTTCGATTCGTATGGGAAAGGATCCCAGTTGATATTGTCAGCCAGATTCATTCCCTGGGTGAGTCCGCAGTCTATCAGGATCTTTTTTCCGTCCACCTCTAAAAGAAAATTAGCTCCTGTCACAGAGCCAGTCCCCCCGCAGAATGTAATTTTTGCAGTTTTTTCCATTGGGATAATTATACTTTATTTTCTCCGCTAAACATAATTCGTTTTAGAAAATACAAAATAGACAATGACCCACCGGCAAGATCAAAAAAGATATCAGAAAGAGTATCTAAAGAATTGAAAGAATTCCTGGCGAACGCATCATTGACCAATATCTCAAACAGTTCCCATCCGATCCCGATTATCAGCACAAGCGATAAGATCCTTAAAATAAGCTTGGACGAAATACCCTGGAAAGTAAAAAAATAAAAAGACACGAGCCCTACCCAGAACCCTCCCAAGAAATGCATGATCATGTCGTAATACCATATAGAAACATGCCAATAGAATGTATTACCGAGAAAATTGGCTATAAGAATCAAAAAGATGAGATATATCAGGCGTTTTATGAGCTTTTTTCTGTCCATACCGGTATTGTACCGCAAAATTATCTTTTTGATAAGAAAAAACCCCGCGTACGAGGGTTACTTCTTAGGACTATTTCAGATATATTACCATAGCTTTTAGCTAAGTGGGTGAGAGATGCGAGAAGCCAAGGCTAAACACAATCGACTCTCCCATAATTTATTGTCTAGGTAATAACCGGAAATAACCCTACTTAAACTGTATACTTTTTCATTGGAGAAATCAATCTGGACAGACACTTTTTTTTGTTTCTGAATGAAGTTTGATTATTTTTTGTTTAAAAATGAAAGTTTTTTCTTTAAATCTTTTATAGATTCAAAAAGTTCTACCCTAATACCAAATTTTTTGGCTCCTTCTATGTTTTCTACACTATCATCAACAAAAAGTATTTCTTCTTTTTTTATATTACTCAATTCTTTGTATATTTTTAAGAAAAAAGCTTGCTCTGGTTTTTTGTGACCCAAGTGAGCTGAAGAATATGTTTTATCAAATACATTTACCAATCCCATTTTATCCATCATATACTGGAAACGATATTTTTCATTATTGGTAGCCAGCAAACATACTATTCCTTTTTGCCTTAATTCTTTAATATATTTAATTATCTCTTTATCCGTTTTACTTTCAAGTGAAAACCAATAGTCTAAAAGAACATCTACTCCTTTATCCCAACCCCAAGTATTTAAATATGGCAAAATAATTTTTTTTAAATCTAAATTTCCAACCAAGCATTCTTGAAAAGGTCCAGTAAAGAATGGCAGTGTTGTTTCTAAAGAAATTCCATGCTTTTCCGAAAGAGTCTTACTGAATCTTCTTTCACCATGAACCAACACTCCATCTGCATCAAAAATAACAACTTTTATCATAAATCATCTCTCATTTAGTTTGTTATAAAGCATAATGTCGTATTTGCCATCAATAACTCTGTTCTCTTTGGTCACACCTAATGTCTCAAGAAACTCAAACAGTTCTTCTTGAATCTTTTTTCTATATTCATGATGTTCATGTGTAACAATTTTCTCAGCTTCTATAAACTCTCCCAAATCTTTCACATCATCCAGGACAATTTCCATATCCTTGAAATTGGTTTTAATTCTTTTTTTATCCACTACAGCGAATTCTTTATATTTTATTAATTTCAATATTTCAATCATTTTCTCCCCTTCTACAATTTCCATTTCTCTTTCAATACAATCTTGTCGACTAGATTGAGAGATTTTTAAAGTAAAGAAATATTTATTATTAGATTTACGCACTCGCAGGATTGGAATTTCAAATGGTAAAGGAAAAGGATTTCCTTCGGGAGCAAAAATGTGGTCAACTTGGTGCAATTCTTTAGAGAATCTACAACCCAAACTTTCTAGTTTTTTTATAACAGATTTCCTGTCTTTGAGATGTGCTTTTACCTCAACTTCATACATAGATTATTCATCCACTCCAAACCTCTTATAGTCATGAGTTTTACTTTTTCCAAACCAGTGTTTTATCTCATGTTCTGCTTCCTCTGGAGTTTCAGAACAGTGAACTATATTCATAACAGCCCTTTTTTCCATATTAGCGAGCGCAGGGCTATCTATAGAGAAATCTCCACGAATCGTGCCCATATCAGCTTTATAGGGCATGGTGTCTCCCGCCACTTTGCGAACTACATCTACAGCGTGCACGCCTTTAACTATCATCTTAACGAGAGGCGCAGACGTCATGTAATTTATAAGCCATTTGCGTATATTCGGACCAATTTTGACAGGATCAGTAGTTCCAAAATCTTTCATTGCATCATAGCCATATTTTTCATAAGTGGTGAGAGTTTTGTTACCAAGTCTAGTTATCCACTCTTCATTTTTGGGATAATGATCATTCACTTTGTCAAAATCGGGTTGAAACATTTCAAGCGCCACAATCTTCAAATCACGCTGTTCAAAACGCTTTATAACTTCCCCGATGAGTCCCTTGCGAACTCCATCTGGCTTTAACATGACATATGTAACCTCTTCTTTTGGATGTTTTTTCATAAACTTTATCTTATCAGAAAAAAAATAAATTGCAAAATTTATTTTTTGATCTGTTTCTCAAAAGTAAAAACGGAATAAAGATGGGGGTCAACAGAATAATGCTGGAGAACTTGATAAGCTGAAGCGACTGCGTGATTATCCCAAGAAAAACCAAGTTTAGTGGATATTTCTTTCAATTCTTCGATCGAATTTCCTTCAAATTCTATGTAAGGAGGAATGAGTGGCCACTCATCTATATCGCACTCTACGCCATCCAAAACATATCTGGTGCGTCGCCTTTCTTCGTAAACTTTAGCAACAAAACCTACGGCTTCAAGAATTTTTGATGTTTTATCAAAATCTGAAACTTCTACTTCAATTTCTTTCATTCCTTTATCTTTGAGAGGGTTTTCACCCACCCCAAGACGCTCCTTATACGCTAAAGTCACTCTATCCCCTTCATCTCTTAATCTAATCCAGGCATTCCTATCTTTTGACAAAAATAAGTCAGGAAAATCATACGGTTTTAATCTGTAGTCAAAAACTCCGACAAAAGTCGCCCCAAGTTTTTTTAACTTTTTTTCAATTTCTTCTTTATTTACGTCTAAAAATTTTACCTCTATTTCTTCCATATCTACTCCATCGACTTATACCTTCCCATGATTTCGGCTTCTACTTCCTCTCTTTCTCGCCCATATTTGATATAGGAAAGTTCTTTGAGAGAATCCACGATGTCTGGATTACCTTTTTCCGGCGCGACTGTTTTGAGGTTGAAGGGTTTGACGGGCTGGCCATTTACCAGCATATTCATGTACGCATTGTAATTATCCAGTTTGGTAATATCTTGAGAAGTAAATGTCGGCTTGAATTTCGGTTCTAGAAATGTCGCGTCTTCGGTGCCGACACGAAACACTGCCATCGAGCCGACATTGCCGAAAACTGCATTTTTTATTTTTTCTTCTAGCTGGGTGATGTATTGATGGGCAATATTCAAAGAAAGCCGGTATTTTCTAGCTTCAGATAAAATAGATGCAATAGAATCTGTTGTAACATTTTGAAACTCGTCTATGTATAGATAAAAATCATTCATGGGTTTTCCAAACATATCTACTCGCGAAAGCGCCGCCATTTGGATCTTGCCGACCAGGACTAGTCCGATCAGATTTGCGTTGATATCGCCCAAGCGACCTTTTGAGAGGTTTACTAAAAGAATTTTCTTCTCATCCATTATCTTTCTGAAATTGAAAACGGAATTTTGTTGGAGCACCACTGGGCGCATGATGTCATTGCTGATGAAGTTGTCGAATTTGGAAGAAATATACGGCACGAAGTTTGCGAGAGACTGGTCGCCAGTCGTCTGTTCGGCGGAGACCCAGAACTGCTTGATGATCGGATTTTTGCATTTGGCGAGTTTCATGTCGCGGAACTCCTTATCGCCCAAGACTCTGGTAATCTCGAGCAAGGTCGAGCCAGAGTCAGGATCTTCCATCACCAAGAAGGCGCTATTCCTGAAATACTGCTCAAACATGGCTCCGCCTCCCACTTTCATATCGAAGAGCTTGTTGAAAATTCCCATCATTTCATTCACCACAAAAGTCTTTTGCTCGGGATATTTCGGATCATATTCGAGCATATTTAGCCCCATCGGCCGCGCAGTATATGCAGGGTCGAAATAGATGACATCGTCGATGCGATCTTTTGGAATACGCGACAGAATAGTTTGGATGTCAGTACCGTGCGGATCAATATAACAGCATCCGTCGCCATTTTTTATGTCTTGAGTGATCATGTTGAGCATGATGTTGCTCTTACCAGTTCCGGTTTGTCCTATCACATAAAAATGTCTCATTCGGTCTTCGCGCGCGAGGTGCACTTCGGTGTCTTTGCCACGATAACTGTTTATTCCCAAAAGGACGCCTTCCCCTTTGAGTTCTAGTGGCGCTGGCGCGATGCCGGCTCTCGCTTCCTTGAGCTGTGGCTGGCTGCCCATGCCGACTGGAAAATGAAACACCGAAGCGAGCTCTTTTAAATTTAACGGCATGATCTTATCGCTCGCAAAAGCACGGTAAGAAAAATTATGAAAAAGTTTCTTCAGGTCGCTCCCGTGCGCTTCTTCGAAGACAAATGAGTTGCTAGCCGCTTCCGAAAATTGATTGAAAGAAGATTTTATCTCTCCCAATATGGCTTCTGCGCGCTCTTTGGTGTCGCTAGAAGCGATCACCCGAATATTGGTTTTCATAATTGTGCTCTTTATTTTATTCCCTATCTTTTCTGCCGCTCCTTCATCCACCGCGCGCCGACCCTTCATATATTTATCCTGATTCCTTCCTTCGTCGTGCTCTTTTGGCTTATGCCCGAAAAATAGATCTTTGCCTACTTTTACCAGGGCCCGATTGAACTTGTAAAAATTATCCGCCGAATGCTGGACCGACATACCGTCTTTCACATCATCCAAGATCATATGAAATTCGTTGATAAACTTGTCCCCCGCCGGCGCGACGACTAGCTGGATCGCAGCACCTTCACCGACTGTTTTTAGCTTGGAAAAAACATTCAAAATAGTATTCATCGGATCATGCTCGATGTTGTCATAAGTCTTGATCGGCATCACTCCGCGCTCCGCTAGGTGCGCATAGGCTCCGACCGAGGCACCGGAAGCATTGAAAATATTATAGTCATCGGCGACTTCGCGTATTTTCGCATGGTGATAAAAAGCCAGGATCTGTTTTTCAAAAAGGAGAAGATGTTTGTTTGGGATGCCGGCATAAATGACTAGCTCATCGCTCTCACTAGAGAGCGCCACCTCGAGGGTGAAATAAATTTCTCTTTCGTTCTTTGGATCAGGAGCTATGGACTGCATGCCGGCATAAAACTGCTCCATGGCCCCGATGAATTCCTTGAAGCCTTTGGATTTGTCGGCTTCATCCGTGGGAGGCGGGAGTGTGACTTCAAAAAGCGTCATATTGAGCGACTTCTCAAGAGGCGTGCCTTCCTTCAGGTCCGAGATTATTTGCCCCGTCTTTATGTATTGAACTAGAATACGATGAAAATCATCTTCCACATGCGGATTGCCCATGGCTTCCACTACCGAGAGCGCGTTCCTAATTCCTTTGGTTATGACAATCCCCAAGAGCTCCTCCATGACGTTGTCGTGCGTTTCCGGCTTGAGCGCGAGAACTATGCCCTCTGCTTGTTTTTTACTTATAATATTGCTGCTATGCACCACCTGTTCAGCGGGAACGTTCTTGTACACTCCGACAATATCCCGGGCCGCATTATCTTTCGCATTCTCAAAATGCCCAATTTTGATTAGTTCCTCCTCTCGCTCTTTCACATGCGCGCGCAAATAGCTAAGCTCCTCTTCTGGAGTTTTGAACTTTGGCATCTCCTGTAAAAAAGACGGCTCTTTCATTGAAAGTAATTATACAACAAAAAATAATTTTACTTAAATTTTAGCCTGCCCGTCCGTAGCTTTAGCGAAGGCGGGTTAGAACTTCCGCTTCGCCTTCCGTAATTAGAATTGTATGTTCAAAATGCGCACTTTTTTTGCCGTCCGCTGTGCGAAAAGTATATTCGTCGTCATCAACAGTGACATTTTTTGTGCCTAAATTTATCATTGGCTCGATAGCGATGACCATTCCTGGAAACAATTTTTCACCCTTACCTTTTTTGCCAAAATTCGGGATATATGGATCTTCGTGTATAGCGCGACCCACGCCATGACCGGAGAGCACTTCCACGATGCCATAGGCGTCCTTATGCGCCCCAATAAAGCTCTCGATCGCGTGGCCGACATCTCCCACCGTATTACCTCCCCTCGCAGCTCCTATGCCGACCAAGAGAGCCTGCTCAGTGATTGCCAGGAGTTTGTGATTGGCAGCGCTCACTTTCCCGACGCCTACCGTCATCGCCATATCGGTAAAAAGGCCTTTATGATTTAACCCGAGATCGATAGACACGATGTCGCCTTCTTTTAAAATTCTTTTTTTATTTGGAATGCCGTGCACCACTTCATCGTTCACTGAAACGCACAAAGACGCGGGAAAAGGTGTCTTCGCTCCCGCCGGACGATAATTCAAAAATGCCGGAGTGTCACCCATTTCGCGGATCAATTTCTCGGCATATTGATCAAGCTCCTTGGTAGAAACCCCAGGCACAACCTTTTCTTTCACTTTAAAAAGCACAGTGGCCAGGTGCCTACCGCCTTCGCGAAGTATTTCTATCTCTTCTTTTGTTTTGATTATTATCATTGCTTTACAAAATTCGTTGCAGGCGTACTTTTTAGAAAGCCTTGCGCAGCCGGGTAGGCGAGCATTTCGCTCCGTCAAGCTTGCGGAGATAGATTGCTTTATAAAAAGTACGCCAAGAAAGAATTTTGTGCTCCATATATCAAGAAATTATAGTCCCTAGAAATTTTTCCCCCTTCAGGCATTTGGCCAGATTGTCGATAGGTTTGCCATTCATGATGACTACCTGTATCCCTTCCTTCTCGGCAAGTTCGGAAGCAGTCGGATCAAATGGCGAAGAGAGCCTTGCCGTCCACTCTTTCGGAATTATTTTCCTATAATCCGCCCAAGAAATCTGCTCGATCTTCTTCGCATTCGGATTTGTGCGCGGATCAGAATCATATACATAATCGATATTGGACAAATTGATCAGCCTTTTAGCCCCGAGAGTTTTGGCAGCCAATATTGCATCAAAATCCGAGCTATGCCCAGGCTCATATGCAGATCCGATAACTATCGGCTTATCGAATCGAAACGGAGTCGAAAGATTTGCAATCACTTCCCTCTCTGCATATTGGCCAAATATCACTCGCAACAATTCTGCGTTCAGCTTGAGAGATGCTATGCCGATCCAATCTAAGTCCACATCAGACGGACTCACGATCTTCTTGACCGCTTCGTTGTATGTCCAGTTGAGTTTCCCCCCGCCAGTCGTAATAACGAATTTTTTTCCTTGCGAAACTTGCGAAAGGATCAGGTCCTTGAAATTTTTTAAGAAATCAATGTCTATTTGGTCCGGTATGATGAGCGAACCGCCGAGAGAAATTATGGTCGTTTCGTTCATTTTATAATCCTAGCACCTTAACGATGTCCTGGTGAACTTGTTCGACTTTCTGCTCTCCATTTATGGTGTACATCTTGTAATTATCCTTGTTCTTGAAATAATTCATGGCCGGAATAACATTGTTCACATACTCATCGAACCTTTTGGCAATACCTTCATTCGTGTCATCGTGGCGCCCGCGGAGCAAATTGCGCTTCAGTGCTTCCTCCTTGCCGACTTCGATATAGATGATTTTGATATTGTTCCTCTTGTAGTATTTCATCATCTCTTCAAAAGCCTGGGACTGCACGATCGTACGCGGATAGCCGTCGGCAAATAGATTCTTCTCGGCGTCGAGAGACAGGGTCAAGATATTTGTAAAAATCGCATTAGTCAAAAAGTCTGGCTGGAGCTCTCCACGAGTGAGAGAGTCTTTCACTAAGCTTCCGGTGTAACTACCACTAACTATGAGCTTGCGGTATTCATCGCCGGTAGAAGTATAGACGCTCTCGCGCCCATCTAAATTCTTCAAGAATTCCATCAAGAGCTTCACCTGGGTGCCCTTGCCCGAACCCACTATTCCAAAAAATACAAAAGTTTGTGGTTGCATATATAAAGGATACAAAATTTATGATTAAAAATCAATGCAAGTAAAGAGGTGAATTTAATCCGCAATTATGCTTTAATAAAAGGGTGAAAAAAGAAATAATCACTATAGCGGGAGCGAATGGATCAGGCAAATCGAGCACTGCAAGAAAGGTAGCGGTAGAGCTCGATTTCAAGCACCTTTCTTCCGGAGATCTGATGCGCCAGATTGCCAAAGAAAACAATGTCACCCTAGAAGAGCTCTCAAAGATCGCCGAAAAAGAGAACGGAGTTGATAAAAAACTCGATGACTATGTAAAACAGGCCGGTATGGAAAATAAAGTCGTGATAGACTCCCGGCTCGCCTTCCATTTCATACCGGAGTCTTTCAAGGTATATCTCGATCTCGACACGAAGATTGCAGCAGAAAGGATGCTAAACGACATGAAAAATAATCCTGCACGACACATTGAAAATGAAGTAAAAATAGAGTCAGTAGAAGAAATGGCAGAAAAATCCGCTAAACGCCTAGCATCTGAACGCAAGCGCTATTTCGATCTGTATGGCATAGAGAATCATACCGACCACAAGAATTTTGATCTCATTGTGGACACAAACAAAAACAACCTAGAGCAGGTTGTTTCCATAGTCTTGAAAGAATACAAAAGGTGGAGAGAAGAAAAATAGCAAACTAATACTCCCGCATGGAGATCTGTGCGTCTACTTTTTTCATTAGGTCGAGGACGACAGAGACCACGATGAGGATCGAGGTGCCTCCTAAGGCGAGAGCGGTGATGCCTGTGGCAAATTGCATGATGAGCGGCAGCACGGCGATAAAGCCGAGGAAGCTCGCCCCGAGCAACGTGATGCGGGTCAAGACTTTTGAAATGTATTCCGAGGTCGATACTCCCGGTCGAATCCCCGGAATAAAGGCGCCATTTTTCTGCAGATTGGTGGAAAGCGCTTCGGGATCGAAGGTGACAGCGGTATAAAAGTAAGTAAAGAGAAAGACTAGAATAAAATACAAGACTGCATAGAGCACAGAGGTCTGTGTGAAAGAAACGAGTATGCTGGATATTTTCGCTATTATTGCATTGTCAAAACGCGACAAGAAGCTTCCGATCATCTGTGGAAAAAGAAGGATAGAGAGAGCAAAAATTATTGGGATCACTCCGGCCTGATTGACTCTAAGTGGTAGATAAGTGGAACCGCCACCAAACATCTTCATGCCTCGTACGCGCTTCGCATAAGTGACCGGGATCGGGCGTTCGGCCTCTGTGACGAGAACAATGCTTGCAATGACCAGAAGTCCCACCGCCAAAAAGACTAGATAGAGCGGAACTTGCGAAACATCAAAGGTAAAAAGGAGCTGGCTCACTTGTGAAGGCAAAGACGCTACGATACCTGCAAAAATGATGAGCGATACGCCGTTGCCGATGCCGAACTCGGAAACGAGCTCGCCTATCCACATGATGAGCATCGCTCCGGCGACCACGATGATCAGATTTGTGATCCTGTCAAAAGCCGTCAAATTTACTAAAATATTCTGGCCTTCCAAGATGGCTAAAAGAGCAAAACCTTGGATAGCAGCGAGCGGGACTGTGAGTAGTCTCGAATATTGAGTAAATTTCTTTCTGCCAGCTTCACCCTCTTCATGGTAAAGCTTCTTTAAGGCCGGAACCATGATGGTGAGAAGCTGCATAATAATCGAACCGGTGATGTATGGTCCCACACCGAGCATGATGATCGAAAGGTTTGAAAGTCCACCTCCCGAAAATATATTCAAGATGCCGAAAAATTGGTTGTTTGCTAGGAAACGATTGAGCTCGAGAGTGTCGATGCCGGGGATCGGAATCGCCGAAAGCAGTCGGAACAGAATAAGCGCAAAAAGTACGAACAAGACCCGCTTTCGCAGAGTAGTGTCTGTCCAAATCAACTTCATTTTATGAAAAAAAGTGTTCATGTTTTAGCCGTTAATCCTGATCTTTTTACCCTTTATTCCGAGGCGCTTTCGCATCTCAGAGAATTTTTCCTCCTTTCCTGCCATTTTATCCTTATCGACGATAAATAACTTCTGGATAGACTTGAATTGATAGCCTCGATTCTTTGGCAATCTTTTAATGATATCACGAAGTTCCGGTCGGCGCTTGTTGCCGGAGCGGGCAGTCTGCCCCTTGCCTCCTCGGCCGGAGGTCTTGGCATGCTTACCCCCGCGACCCACTAGCCTATCTTTTTTATTCTTGTGTTGTCTCTTTAAATTATGTATTTGCATTATTTTAGGCTCTAGGCTCTAGGCAGTTAGGCTTTAGCTTTTGATTTGCTAGTGCCTAGGGCCTAATGCCTAATTAGCTATTAATTTCTTTTTCAATTTCTGGAATAACTACTTCTTTGTTGGCGATAATTACATTTTCGAGTACAGGCTTCGCATATTTGGAAGAAATAGGCACAAGTGCCTCCATCACTGCCTTCGCATTGTTGAGCTTGTTCTTGCTGTCAGATATGATCTTGCCGGTGATATCTTTCATGCCGGATAATTTTACGATATCACGCACCACGGATCCTGCCACCAGCCCGCGCCCTTTGTTTGGGAGAAGCGCCACTTTGGAGCTCGCAAACTTTGCTCGGAGTTCATGCGGGATGGACATGGTTTTGGTCAGATTCAATCTGATCATGTTTTTCTTGGCATTCCTCACTGCTTTGTTGATAGCAAGAGCGGTATCTCCCGCTTTACCCAGCCCCAAGCCCACAGACCCTTTCCTGTCCCCGGCGATTAGTGCCACAGAGAAAGAAAACCTGCGTCCTCCGGCCACCACTCTGGTCACTCGGCGGATATTTATGATCTTTTGGTCAAATTCCGGTTTTGGGCGCCCAAAAGAAGAACCCCTGCGACCGCTACCCTTTTTTTCTCTTATGTTTTCTTTTACTTTTTCCATATTGAATTAAAACTTAAGTCCCCCCGCTCGGGCTTCATCCGCTACTAATTTTATTCTTCCGGTATACTTGAATCCGTTTCTGTCAAAAACCACTTTGCTAATCTTTTCCTTCAGACATGCCTGACCGATCATTTTCCCTACCTCTTTGGCTCGCTCTGTCTTGGTACCTTTGGTTATTTTTATATCGCTCGCTTGCGCCAAGGTCTTGCCGGAGAGATCGTCGACAACTTGCGCATAGATAAATTTATTGGAACGAAAAACGGTAAGTCTCGGCTGTTCTTTACTACCTCGGATCTTAGCTCGAATCTTTGCTTTTAACCTTATTCTTTTTTCGCTTTTGTTTTGCATGTTGTTTTTTTTATTTGCTAGTGCCTAAAGCCCTAGCGCCTATTTTACACTGTTTTCTTGCCTTGTTTGCGTCTGATGACCTCGCCCTCATAACGCATTCCCTTGCCTTTATAAGGCTCGCCCTTTTTGAGAGCTCGGATCGCGGCCGTAAAACTTCCGACCAGCTCTTTGTCGATACCAGTAATGGTGATGTTGTTCTTGTCGGCAGTGGCGGTGATCGTATCAGGGATCTTCACCACAACTGGATGAGAGAAACCTAAGGCAAAATTGAATTCCTTACCTTTGACCTCCGATTTGAATCCCACCCCTTCCAATATCAATTTCTTCTGATAAGGAGTCACTACCCCGGTAATCATATTCTTTATGTGCGCCGCATAAGTACCCCAGAGCGATTTGGAAAATTTGTCGTTTCGCTTTATGTCGAGCTTGATTGTCGTATCAGCGATAGTGATGGTAATGTCATCCCGAAAAGTCTTCGTGAGCGTCCCCTTTGGGCCTACCACGGTCAAGACGTCCCCACCCGAACTGACTGTCTGCGTGACTTTGACTCCATCTGGTATTAAAATTTCTTGTTTACCTATTCTTGACATATAATTTACCCAAAAACTACCATAGTCTAAATAATGCCTCCCCTCCGACTTGCTCCTTGCGTGCTTCTTTGCCTGATAAAATTCCTTTCGGTGTAGAAAGCACCAAGAGACCGGACCCGTTTCTGACTGTATGAATATCTTTCAGTCCGAAATAAACACGTTTGGATTGCTTAGAGATCCTTTCGACTTCGGTGATTTTCGGCTTCCTGTCCACATACACCAATTTTATTTCCAAAACCGGCTGATCTTTTTTAACTTTCTTTGAAATATCGTTCACGTATCCTTCTTTCTTCAGGCATAGAGCTATGGCGTGTTTTATTTTGGAATAAGGCAAAAGGACTGACTCTTTTTCCGCCATACTGCCGTTCTTCATCACTATTAACATGTTTGCAATTGAATCCATATTTTTACCAAGACGATTTACGAACGCCCGGAAGCATTCCTTCATTTGCTAACTCCCTGAAGCAGATACGGCAGATGCCAAAATCTCTCATGAAAGCATTTCCTCGGCCACAGCGAAAACATCGGTTTTTCTTCCGAGTAGAAAATTTGGGTTTCTTTAAAGCTCTAGCTTTTACTGATGTTTTTGCCATCCCATTAAAAAATTAACTAATAACGCTTAGTAATTCAATTACTTCCCCATAATTTTCTAACGGGACAAGTAAATAAAATATCTAAAATAGAGATATCATGTATTTTTTCTTAAAGCCCAGTAAAATATACTGCAAAAGCCTTAAGGAGAAATACAGATCAATCTATTTCTAGACTCTTTTATATTAGCAAATCAATACAAAATAGTCAAACACTTCGCAAGGACAGTCCTTACTAAAACTTTGCCTTCTCTTAAGGATTGAGGTAACATCCAGGATCATTTCCATCAAAGTCAACATCTGTATATTCCCCTTTTCCACTACTCCCAGAACAAAACCATTTACCATTATTTAATGGTGCCGTAAATGAATAGTCTTTTGCGCAAACACTAGGACCGAATGGAGTGCCCAAATATAATATATAACTTCCGGGGCTGGTTCCATAATTTAGGTCTCGAGCATTATTATATATATTAGTGCAGATTAATCTTGCTTGAGTCGTATGCTTAGAAGTTATGGGGTCAGGGTTAGCAAATGCGTCACTACACAAATTGTCAGTTCCAATCCAATCACCTTCTTGCAGATTACAATAATCACCATAATCATTGTAGTTAAGTTCCGCCAAATTCACAAGCTGAGAAATTTCTTCTTTTATTGCTGCGTCTTTTCCTTTTCCACGAGCGTCAGTCAAACTCGCCAACACTACAGAGGCCAAGAGAGAAACTATGGCTATGACCACTAGAAGTTCTATCAAAGTGAAACCTTTTTTCATTTTTAACATAATTATCAAAAATTATTCTTTCCAAATATCAAGGAGTATCCTTGCTTGCCTTCTTACTCGTAAAAACTAAGGTAAACAGTCAGGACCTACAACCTCTGAAACACTCCCATCACTTTTAATACAAAAAAAGATTTCATTTCCTACTTCAAAATTTTTATTTAAAAGCACCCCAAGAGAGTATTTTTGTTGGGAAACGTCTGGAAAAACGACAAAAAAAGGATATGATGAGGAAGAAGTTGGAGAATTATCATGAATATTTTCACATATTGCTATTGCTTGAGATTTATATAATGAAGAGCTTACTGAAAAAGAGTCAGCACAATTATCACCTGCTAAAATATGTCCTACAGTTAAATTAGAATAATTTGCACTATCTTCATAATCTAGTGCCAGCAATTTTTCAAACTCTCGTGCTGATTGCATTAGAGCAGCATCTTTGCTTTTTATTCTTGAACTATTCAAACTCGCCAACACTACAGAGGCCAAGAGAGAAACTATGGCTATGACCACTAGAAGTTCTATTAAAGTAAAACCTTTTTTCATTTTTAACATAATTATCAAAAATTATTCTTTCCAAATATCAAGGACTCTCCTTGCTTGTCTCCTTACCTCCTCCGACGGTCCTTGCTACTCTTTTGCTACTCTACTTACCCATTCCTACACAGTAAAAACCAGCTCCTGGGAAAGAAGCTCCACAGCCAAGGTTTTTGTTTTTTAAGCTAGCAGTTAGGGGAGGAAAATACATATAATAACTATCACCATTAGCAGTACCGACATAAAAATCATTTGCTGGGCCAGCACCCAATTTAGCCCCAGAAAGATCAATGTAAGCTGCTACTAGAACCGAACTAAGATTAGGACGCCCACCAGGAAAGTTATAAGGGTCTATATCACAACCATTAACACATTGAGTAATGCTGTTAGGGTACTTTCCATTATCAGTTCGATAAAGTTCAAGCGCATTTTGGATTGATTTAAAGGTCTGTGCTCGCGCCGTATCCCTAGACTTTTCTCTGGCACTTTTCAAACTCGCCAATACCACACTAGCCAAGAGACTAATAATAGCCACCACCACGAGCAACTCTATGAGTGTGAAACCTTTTTTGTTTTTGTTACTCATATTAAATTAAATCTTATTTAAAAAAGAAGTAAAGAGAAATAGCAAACACGATGACTGCAATCGCCAGAAGAATGTATTCAGCGGTTTTTTGTTCCTTGATCGCCCCACCAGAGAGCTTCATGATCCACCCTACCATGGTAGGAACTTGCGGGCTTTTCGAATCTCCCGTTTGCGGAACTTGCTCGGCCTGCGACTTTGCCTCAAATTCTTTTAAAGAATTCTCTAAATCTAAATTATTTTGTGTTTCCATGAGAATATTATACCTTAATCTTACAAAAGCATGCAAAAAGTTATCCACAACCTACTTTATTTCTTTTTCGTGTTATCTTCCTTCTTAAAAGGCACACCCAAGAGTTCAAAAAATGCCTTTCCTTCTTTTTTAGTTTTGGCCTTGCAAACAAGGGTGATGGAAAGTCCGAAAACGTCTCGAACGTCTTCATCAGCCGTTTCCGGAAAGATAGTGTGTTCTTTTATACCGATGGTTAAATTGCCGATATTATCTACTGAAGAAGGAGTAATACCGCGGAAGTCTTTGGTGCGGGGCAGGGCGACATTTATCAATTTCTCTAGGAAAGCGTACATACGATTACCGCGCAGGGTGACCATGATGCCTATCGGGTCGCCTTTTCTCGTCTTGAATGACGCCACGGACTGCTTGGCGCCCCGGGTTGCCGGCTTCTGGCCAGTGATCTTGGCGAGACGCATAGAAATTGCTTCATTCTTATTTTTGTCCTTCTTGATGGCCGTGCCTGTGCCTACATTGACCACGATCTTTTGCATCTTGGGAGCCGCCATGGCATTCTTGTAATGAAAAGCAGTTTTCATTTTCTCGAATATCTGTATTTCTTTTTCTTTCACGGTTAAATGTTTCATTTTTTATTCAGATTTTTTAACGTTTGACGCATGTATCGGCATTTCGATGCTCTTCATGCTTCCCTTCTCCCCGGACTTTCTCGGACGTTGGTGTTTTTTCATCATATTTGCCCCTTCTACGATGACTTTATTCTCACTTACTAAAACCTTGAGTATTTTACCCTTCTTGCCTTTGTCTTTACCTGTTAGAATTATTATATTGTCTCCTGTCTTTATTTTCATATGTTTGTTTTTTTATTTCCCCCTCTCATTTCCAGGAGAGGGCTGGGGTGAGGTAGCTATATCACTTCCTGTGCCAATGAAATTATTTTCTGGAATCCTTTCTCGGCAAGCTCTCTCGGGATCGGTCCGAAGACACGTCCAGCTTTCGGATCGAGCTTCCCCTTTTCGAGGATAACCACCGCATTATCGTCAAAACGGATATAAGAGCCGTCTATTCTCCTAAAGGCGCTCCGAGTGCGCACGATTACCGCCTGATGCACATCTTTCTTCTTGACTCCCTTTCTAGGGCTTGCCACCTTCACGGCAATGATAACCTGTTCGCCCAAGGTCGCATACCTCTTCTTGGAAGATCCAAGAATCTTGAACACCTTACCCACGGTGCCTCCAGCGTTATCGGCTATTTTTACCCATGTACCTGCTTGAATCATATAATTTTGAAATGTTTATCCTTTGAAATCGGCCTTGTTTCGACTATTTCCACCTTGTCCCCTATTTTGTACTTGTTCTCTTCGTCATGCGCTTTGTACTTTTTGCTGACATTATAAAATTTACCGTACAGGGGATGCTTGACGAATCGGGATACTGAAACGATGACGGTTTTGTCCATCTTGTCCGAAACAACCACACCTTTCAAGACGGTACCCTCATCCTCTCTATTCTCTGTTTTAATTTTTTTTGCCATATTATTTTTGCACGCTTCTTGCCCTTAATTCCGTAAGCACTCGGGCTATCTGTTTCCTCAAGGTCACAGACTCTTTTACATTCTTGGATTTCGCACCTTCGGCTTTGAATCTTATAACTCTTGCATTTTCTTGTAAAATAGCAAGTTTTTTATTTAATTCATCCCCTTTCATGTCTTTTAAATTTTCTTTCTTGGTTTTCATATTTCTACTGTTTGTGAGCTCTGCTGATAATTCTTACTTTGATCGGAAGTTTGCTTCCGGCCTTTCGAAGCGCTTCCCTGGCGATCCTTTCCTCGACTCCATCCACTTCAAAAATAATTCGCCCCGGAAAAACATCAAAGCAATAGCCCTGCGGATCTCCCTTTCCCTTTCCCATGCCTACTTCTGCAGCTTTGGCGGTATAAGGGCGATCAGGAAAGATGCGGATCCAGTATTTGCCGGCCTTGGTCAAGGTCCGAGCAATGACTTTGCGGGCCGATTCGATCTGCATAGATCGGATACGCGCCTGGCTATCTGATTTAAGCCCGTAAGAACCGAAAGACAGCTTGGTGCCCCGGGTTTCCGGGGAAGCTTTTTTGGGATTGCTGCGCATGGTTTGCCATTTTCTAAATTTTACTTTTTTAGGAGTCAACATGGAATTTTAGTCAGACTTGGATTTATTTTCTAATGGCTCGGTCTTTTTGGTATTTTTTGTATTTCTATCGGCAAAGATCTTGCCGCGATAGATCCAGACTTTTACTCCGACTACGCCGTAAGACAATGTAGCGCGCTCGCGCTTGAAGTCTATGTCCGCGCGGAAGCTCTGGAGCGGAACGGATCCGCGCTTGAGCTCTTCGGTACGAGCAATGTCTGCCCCTCCCAGTCTACCTGAAAGGACCACTCGCGCACCTTCTACCCCGCGCGCCGTCATAACTTTCTCTATGATGGTCTTGATGACTCGGCGATAAGGCATTCTTTTCTCCAAGCCTTCGGCAATCATGTAGGCGACGATAGCGGCATCGGCTTCCGGGTTTGAGACCTCCACGACTTCGAGTCTAAAATCTTCTGGTCGTGGGATCTTCAGATTGTCCATCTTTTTTAAGATATCAACTTTTAGCTTCTCTGTACCCTCCCCACTGCGCCCGATAATAAGACCTGGGCGGGAAGTTTTGATGATGAATCGGGTTGCCTTTCTGCTTCGCTCTATTTCGATCGTCGAAATATACATGCCTCGCAACTTTTTTTCTAGATATTGGCGAATCAACACATCTCCTTTTAGATAAGAGACGTATTTTTTAGGATCAGCAAACCAGCGACTTTTCCAGTCTCTAAGTATTATCAATCTATGTGCGTATGGATGAACTATTTTTGACATATTACTTGCCCCGTACCAAGCTTGCTTTGGTTCGGGGTTTCTTTGTTTTTGCGACCTCTAATACTCTCTCACCTAATAATATATTTAAATGACTGGTGCGCTTGTTTATCCTGTGTCCTGTACCCATAGCCGCCGGCATCATCCTTTTCATTGTTATACCCTTATCTACCCGTAATTCTTTTATAAATAAATTTTCTTTTTCTATACCCATTTGTTTTGCATTAGAAACTGCAGAAAGTAAAAGTTTCTTTATCGGCAATCCTGCGCGCTTGGCCAAAAAATCCAGCTCAGCGATAGCCTCGGCCACATTCTTGCCCCTTATCAATCCTGCCACTAAGCGAACTTTTCTTGGGGCCTGTCTGTAATTTTTTAAAAATGCTTTCATGTTGTTTTTTTGTTTTCCTCCCCTCCTTATTGAGGAGGGGTTAGGGGTGGTGATTATTTTTTTGCTCCTTTTGAATCAGCTGCGCCTGCGCTTGCTTCTTTGGCGCCTTTGGCAGCATTTATTTCGGCTTCTTGTTTCTTTTGTTCAAGCTCTTTCTGCATCTTTCCGCCGTGCTTAGTAAATTTCTTTGTTGGAGAAAATTCTCCCAATCTGTGCCCTACCATATCCTCGGTCACCAAGACTTCTACATGAACTTTGCCATTGTAAACGCCAAAAGTAAAACCGAGCATCTCCGGAGAAATAACTGCCGCCCTTGTCCAAGTCTTTATCATCGGAGTATTGAGCGGGTTTTTGCCAGCAATCTTTTTTAAGAGCCTTTCATCTAAATATATTCCTTTTTTGATTGATCTTGACATGAAAAATAATAAACAAAAAGCTCCTACCGAGCTTGGTTTTATATTAGCAAATATGGTTAAAATGTCAAATCCAGCGTAAAAAAATGTAGGGGGTCCCGATGTGCCGGTACCCCCTACGAAACTCACTATCGCCGTACTGGTTTCCTCAAAGAATCCCTCCTCAGTTTTCGAAGCTTTTGCCTCGACATTATAATCACCCCCCTTCCGTGGTCAAACGGACCCACTAAAATTATTTGATCAAGTTACACTTACTTTATACAACAAATATAAAAACTACGCAATATAAAAAGTGCATAAATACAAACCACTTTTTATTTATTCTTTCCAGTCTTTCTGCGAGAAACGATAAATACGTTTGAGTATCTTTTTGGACCGCGGGTTTTTCTTCCGCCAGTAACTTTACCCCACATAGTCTTCGGGCGCTTGGTGCCTCGTCCCTGTCGGCCTTCTCCACCTCCGTATGGATGATCCACTGGGTTCATGGCAGTACCGCGAACAGTAGGACGTATGCCTTTCCAGCGACTTCGGCCAGCTTTACCGTAATTTTCCAGATGATGTTCGTCGTTTGAAACAGTACCAATACATGCGAAGCAGTTTTCGTTTATTTTTCTGACTTCAGTTGAAGGCATTTTCAAATTTGTATATCCTTCAGCATTTGCCACTACTTGCGCAAAGATTCCAGCAGAACGGCCGATCTTTGCTCCGCCATTCGGCTGTATTTCAACATTGTAAACAAAAGTTCCCACTGGGATATCTTTCAATGGAAGTCTGTTGAGGGGTGTAAGGGGCGCCTTGGTAGACACAACAAAAGTGTCCCCCGGCTTTGTGGATTTAGGTAATATCACGTATCTTTTTTCTCCATCTTTATACACTGCCAATCCGATAAAAGCGGAGCGGTTCGGATCGTATTCGACAGACTTTATGACTGCGGGAATTTCTTTTTTGTTATATAAAAAGTCCACATCTCGATACAGGCGCTTGTGGCCGGCTCCCTTGTGTCTCACCGTGATGCGTCCAGCACTATTTCTGCCGACAGAACGACGAAAGCCATGGACCAAAGACTTGGTCGGATCGGTGTGAGACAAAAGCTCCCTGTAAGGAATATGAGTCATTTGTCTTCGTGATTTGCTTGTCGGTTTGTATGTCTTCATAAAATTAAATAAACTCTATCTTATCTCCTTTCTTCAAATAAACAAGCGCTTTCCTGCCCCCACTCTTGGAGCCGGGTTTGCCTCTCGACATTATATTTTTTTTCGGCACACTGAGCACATTTATTTTGAGTGGCTTTACCTTATAAAGTGTAAAAACCGCCTTCTTGATCTCTGTCTTGTTGGCTCCCGCAGTAATATCAAAAGTGTATACATTTTGCTCCTGGGCAAAAGATGCCTTCTCGGTGATTCTAGGATTTTTTATGGGATTTTTAATCATGTTTGTCATATTTTTAAAAGCGAAATTTTTTGCAATTTTTTCTCTGGAGGGTCCACTCTGTAGGAGGGGTGACCAGAGGAAAAATTGGAAGAAATGAAGCTACCCCCTGGATTCTAAAAATTTTACACTTTCGACCGGATTTTCTATTACAAGGTATTTGTGGTTGAGCACGTCGAACGGATTTAAATTTTTCAAAAAAACTATTTCTAGCGCTGGAATGTTTCTAAAGCTTTTTTCTGTCTTTTCGTCCCGCCCCCAAATAGCTGTGAGGACACGAGCCTTCTTGCCAGTCGGGGTAGTCTTCCAGTTGGAAACTTTCGCCAAGTTTTGCGTTACTTTCACCGCATCCTTGGTTTTAATAGAAGGCATAGCCAGCGTATCAACAAAAAGTATTTCTCCATCTTTTAATTTCTTAGAAAGTACAGAAAAGAGAGCTTGGGCGCGCATATTCTTTGAGATTTTTCTCTTATAATTCTTTTCAGCAAGAGGGCCATGTGTTACACCTCCGCCCACCCATATCGGACTGCGGGAAGATCCATGACGAGCTTGTCCGGTACCTTTTTGTTTCCAAGGCTTTCTACCTCCACCACGGACCTCTCCTCTGTCTTTTGTGTCAGCAGTGCCGGCTCTTTTGTTGCTCCGCATACTTTGCACGACTTGATGCACCAGGTCACTCCGCCATTTTGCAGCAAAAACTTTTGAAGGAAGTTCAATGCTTCCCGCTTCTGCCCCGTTTTTGTCATATATTTTTTTTGAAATTTTTGCTTCTAACATTTTACTTTATAACTTTATAAACTTTTAACTTCTTGAAACTATTTCTACTAAACTTCCACGTTTTCCGGCAATTGCTCCTTTGATGAGCATAATGTTATTTTCTTTATCTATTGAAACAACTTTCAAATTCTTTTGGGTAATTCTGTCAGAGCCCATTCTGCCTGCCATTCTCATACCTTTTGGCACATGGGTTCGAAGTCCTCCTCCGATACTTCCCGGCTCTCTTTCTGAGTGTTTTTGACCGTGAGTACGTGGGCCACCAGAGAATCCATGACGTTTTACCACACCTTGAAAACCTTTACCTTTGGATGTGCTTGAAATCTGGAGCAAATCACCCGGGGCAAAAACTGAAACATCTATAACATCACCTGCTTTTGCTTCATTTTTATCACTTGGTTTCAATCTAAATTCTTTGAGAGTTCTATAAAAAGCTCCCTTCATGGCTCCGGCTCGTCCTTTGCTAATTCTCTCCTTTTTTTGAGTTCCAAAACCAACTTGAACAGAATTGTAACCATCTTTTTCTTTTGAAAAAACTTTAGTCACTGTCACCGGCCCCGCAGAAAGAATAGTAACAGGAACAACAGCTCCCTCTGGAGAGAAGTATTCTGTCATGTTTTCTTTTGTGGCTAAAATAAATTTCATAACATTTTTACATCAATATCTACCCCAGAAGGCAAAGACAAATTAGTCAGAGACTCGATGGTCTTTGCGTTCGGATTTATGATATCGATCAGTCTTTTATGCACACGGATCTCGAATTGTTCTCGCGTATTCTTATAGATAAACGGGGAACGATTGACTGTGTATTTTTTTATTTCGGTAGGCAAAGGAACCGGTCCGACGATAGTCGCATCGTGGCGGACTGCAGTATCCATGATCTGTTTGACCGAGCTGTCGAGAATTTTGCTTTCGTAGGCGCGCACTCGTATGCGCAATATTACCTTGCCGTCTCCCCCTTCTGTCTTTACAGATTTATCCCCGCCCGAACGACTGCCCGCCCGGATGCTCCGTTCGGACGGGTTCAGTCGGGCAGGTTTTTTAACAGAGACTTTTGATACCTTTGGTTTGGTAGTTTTAGTTGCCACAACTTTTGGCACTTTAGGCTTTTTTATTTTTGTCTCTGTTGTTGTCATGGAACTTTTACTTTTCCGCCCTAGGCGGATCAGCCTTGGGCTGAATAACTTTTAATTACCCTAATATCTTTGTGACTACTCCGGCTCCCACTGTCTTGCCTCCTTCGCGGATCGCAAATCTCTGAGCTTCTTCCAAGGCGACCGGAGTGACCAATTTAACTGTAATTTTTACTGTGTCTCCAGGCATAACCATCTCTGTACCTTCAGCCAAAGTCACATCTCCAGTCACATCTGTAGTGCGAATATAAAATTGCGGTTTGTAACCCTTGAAGAAAGGAGTGTGGCGTCCGCCTTCTTCTTTCTTGAGGACATATATTTCTGCGGAAAAATTGTCGTGAGGGGTAGTCGTTCCCGGCTTGCAAAGGACTTGTCCGCGAGTAATATCTTCTTTCTTCAAACCACGGAGAAGAATACCGGCATTGTCTCCTGCCATACCTTCTTTTAGGTTCTTATTGAACATTTCAATACCAGTAACAGTCGTCTTTTGAGTAGGCTTGATGCCGACAATTTCTACATCTTCATCGAGCTTTACAACTCCTCTTTCTATCTTTCCGGTCACAACAGTGCCACGTCCTTCGATTGAGAATATGTCTTCGACAGGCATGAGGAAAGGCTTGGAGATGTCTCGGATTGGAACTGGGATGTAGGTATCGAGAGCATTCGCGAGTTCCAAAATCTTCTTTGCCCATTCGTCATCGAGAGATTTTGATTCAAGACCTTTTAGAGCTGAACCGCGGATAACTGGAGCACCCTTGCCATCGAAACCTTGCTTGGTAAGGAGTTCTCGGATCTCTTCTTCCACCAAGTCGATCATTTCTTTATCATCAACCATGTCGCATTTGTTTAGAAAAACGATTATCTTTGGCACGCCGACTTGTTTTGCAAGGAGAACGTGTTCGCGAGTCTGAGGCATGGCGCCGTCAGTCGCTGCCACCACCAAGATTGCACCGTCCATTTGGGCGGCACCAGTAATCATGTTTTTGATATAGTCGGCGTGTCCTGGAGCATCGATGTGCGCGTAGTGACGAGCATCGGTAGCATATTCGTTGTGCGAAATGTTGATAGTGATTCCTCTAGCTTTTTCTTCTGGAGCGTTGTCGATCTGATCGACACCTCTTAGTCGTACTTGCTTTCCAGCTAAGTTTAAGACGTGCAAAATTGCAGCGGTCAAAGTTGTCTTTCCATGGTCTACGTGACCGATGGTGCCTACATTTACGTGTGGCCTGTCTCTTTTAAATTCTTCTGCCATATTTTTATTTACCCCGCCCTGCGGGGCTTTTTTAATAACTAAAACTCAACATACAGGAGCCAGTTGCTGAGGCTTAGCTACTAACGATAATTAAACTAATAATTTATTAAAATAAAACAAAAACTGCAAAAGTGCAGTTAATATGTATACTAGCAGATTAAAAAACATTGTCAACTTGAATTTAACCCTACCTTAAAGAAATCACAAAATGAGCAAATTTGCACTTTTCCACAGCCAAATGCCAAAAATACCCTTGTATTATAAGGCTAAAATACTTGACTTTTTATGTAAAAAGGTGTATACTGTATAGGAAGAGATGAATTGACTATTGTGGTCCGTTCATTGAGAACAATTTTGGTAGCAGCAAACCTTTAAACCCTAAATTCGGAAAAACCAAAAAATATGAAAAAGTTAATTCTAGCTCTGGCATGCTTGATGCTTTGCATTGGGCGGCTGGGAGCAGTGGTTACTGCCGACGGCATTGATCACACCAATCGTCCCCCTGGAAACATGGGGATCATCTACGACCGGATGCTGACAATAGTGTCAGAGAACGGTGGCCTCGACACTCCGGCCTTCAAAGTAGGCCCGAGAGACGGTGGGTACTGCTCGCACGACCCCTACTTTGGGGTTGGTCGAAAAGTCAAAGACAACATTGGGGAGATATACACGGTAACACACGTGTATCCCCAGCCAACTGGTGATGTGACCTTCTTCAAGGTCACCCCGGATTGGGCCACAAATAGTGGCTGGTTCAAAATCTGGGACAAGCCGATAACTGCGGGCATGAAGTATGCAACCGCAGGATTTGGTCCGGCACCAGGTCCGAAAATCTTCAAGGCCAAGGCTGGCCTAGCACCAATCTGGATTTCGGGACTAACTGTCTCGAACCAAGTTGTAAAGTTGTCTGTGGCTTGCACCAACACAGCAACTTACACATTTAAAGTTCAGCAAACCGCAGACTTGAACAGCGGAAACTGGACGACGTTGTCGAATTCATTTTCTGCGACTCAGAATGTGTGCAAAATCAGCATTCCCTGCGGTAACGCAGGTGCAATGTTCTACCGGTTAATTCCCACCAGCTTGGTGACAAACCAAGTTTGGGTCGGGAATAAGCTGGGAATTGATCTAAGGAGAAGTTGGGGCATGGGTTCCATATGGTACATGGATGGCGACGACGCCGTCTGTTCGTACGAAAAAGATGGGTCCTGCAACACTTACTGCGACTCGGGATTCGCTGATCTCGCACTCGACCCAGAAGACAACGAGTGGAAAGTCTTCGCAGTAAATTCCCAGTCCTTCTGTGGCCCTTACAGCACGGACGGAGGACTCACGTGGGACAGGTCAACGGTGTTTGACCTGTCGGGAGTTATGATGGGTAAGCAAGAAGTCAGTGGGGAAATAACCCCCACTATCCAGTACCCAGAAGACTACGGGTACGGGCAAAGGGTAATTCTTTCAATCATTGATCCCGCCTGGGCAACAGGCGTGATCAACAACGGCCAATAAAACGGCCTCATCGGTTTCAAAAAAAGCACGGAAGGATTTCCGTGCTTTTCTTTTTTCCTATTTAATTTTTTCCAATACTTCTAGTATTCGTAGGGACCGATATCCCAAGCACCTATCGCAGGTCTTGTATCATCTTCAATGTCTTTAGTGAAGACACTACTCAAATTGGTTCCAGCACCCAAAGCAGAACTAGTGACAACACCAGAAGCATTTGCTTTAAATCTAAACCCATCATCATCAGTTCCAGGCTTACCATCAGCCCCTAGAGGATTATCAATATTAACAAAGTTAATCTCTGCTAGTGTTGCTTTTATGTTTCCTGTTCCAGCTTGCCAACGAGCAGTTTTATCTTTTTCAAACAAGTTCGTAATAGATGTTCCTGCTGTAGCATGCAAAACTGACTTACTAACTCCATCTTCAAAGTTTTTACTTCCAAACTCGTCCTCCCAGCTCCCAGTTACAACAAAGATATTATTTCTCTCGGTTACTTTTGAAGATGTTACTTCATGATTCAAGACATTGTGGAAAATGTTGTTATCCATTGTTACGTTTCCAATTCCTCCATTTCCAGAACCTAAACGGAACATAGCGTGTCCTGAAGTCGTAAAGACGTTGTTGCGGATGACAAAGTTTTTCTCAGCAACTCCGTCTTGCAACAACCATCCAAAGAGATATATGTCCTCTACTATATTATTTTCAAATACCAAACCAAATCCTGTATCGCTTGTATAAGGATTGTGTATATCTCTATGAGGTGGATCATTTGGATCGTCACCATTGTTTGGAGGGTTCGGCATAGATATATAGCTATTTCTGATAGTAAGAGTACCAACAGGATCACCACCAAAGTGATCTTCATAATATGTCTTATTTAAGTATACGTACTCAAATGTCGGATCTGTTGCTTCATTAATTCCAACTGTATGTGCGAATCCACCATAATAAGTTCCCTCAAGATTCATGTTTCTGATTACTGCGTAATCCCCATTCGATCCTAAATCTAGCATTCCACAACTTGGACAACTTGTGGTATTACCATTTGGATTTAATTTAATACCTTTCCATTCTCCACCATCTAATGTAATGTATTGACCACTGATTATAAGCGGTGCATTGAATGTTGCCACTCCGGCATAATTAGAATTCCACCCAGTTTCAGTTCCATGATCTGCTGCGGTTGCTTTCAAAACTTTAGCCCGAGTCGTACCAGTTCCGGCGTTCAATGTAGTTATTGGATATGTTGTCCCACCACCAGCAAGATAATATGTTGTTCCTCTAGTAAGTGTTGTCGGTATAGAAGTATATGCATTTGTCCAATCACTTCCCGTAGCAGTTCCTGTTGCGCCTGGACGAATGTATTTACAAGTACCTGAACAAACTGGATTTGATGTAACATCCACAGTCCTCCCCGCAAACACATTAGACACATTGTTGTTCCTGTCCTTAAC